>Ga0116227_10000053_pt1 | contig 195959 bp, 162 predicted proteins | sample S1TSphgellanicum_FD_89693 | JGI IMG/M metagenome (GOLD analysis project Ga0116227, IMG submission 89693) | Host-associated microbial communities from peat moss isolated from Minnesota, USA - S1T2_Fb - Sphagnum magellanicum MG | ecosystem: Host-associated > Plants > Peat moss > Unclassified...
TATCAGAGACTTTATTGCTATTAAGTTGTAATGTTCTTAAAGCATTAAGATTTTCAAATTCTTTAGGAAGAACTTCCAGTTGGTTATTTCCCAGATATAAAGTCACCAAGTGAGACAAATTTCCCATTGATACAGGTAGTGTCTTTATTTGATTATAAGATAAATCTAATGTTACCAAATTTTCTATTTCTCCAAATTCTTCTGGCAAAGAGTCGATGGTATTCTGGCTAAGATGCAATGCATTTAGTTTTTTGAGCTTGTTCCATGAGGCAGGTAAACTTCCATTTAGCTTGCAATATCTTAAATCAAGAAATTCCAGATTTTCGAGTTCAGATAGTACTCCCAAATCCGTAGTGCTTAAATTTTTGGTGTAATTGTATCCATATAAAGAAAGACTTTTTAGGTATTTTAGATTCCCAAAAGAGGCGGGGATTGCTCCGGCAACATTATTGGTATTGTTGAGGTTGATTGCTGTAATATGTCCGTTTTCTACAGTTACACCATACCAGGCCACTTCATGTAAATTGTTTTCTTTGGTATTCCATTTATTACTCCAATTGGCTTCTCCCATAGCTTTGTAAAAATCGACCAAAGCCTGGTATTCAATATCCGAAACAGGAATGTTAGTATTGGTTTGCTGAGCAAAAAGAGGAAAACTGATAAAAAGAAATAATAGGCGAATAAGTAATTTTTTTTCCATACTTCAAATATTTTACAATTCAATCGTTTGAAATTGCAGAAAGTTGCAAATGATAATTTTATAAAAGTAGGAAAAATATACTATAAAATAAATTATATGTATTTTTTATTTAGGAAAATACATATAAAATAATATTATGAAATTGTAATAATTTAACTGGTAACGGTAAAAAAAACGCTGTATTTGGGTTAAAATATTTTGAGAAATAAAAGTGCCTTTATTCAGGCTTTTTTATCTTATTTAAAATCTGAAATTCTTTCGGTAAAAAATTAGAATTTTAGGTAAAGGGAAATAAACTCACAAGATGGATTAAAAAAATGTTCTGTATCAAAGGGGATTACAATAATTGCTGAAGCTCTAACTCTGCAATAATCTGTTTTTTCATTGTAGTATGAATGTAGTCTTTGGCTTCGGCATAAGAGATAGTATACCTACGTGGGATATCTTGTAAATGAATAGGAAAGCTTGCCAGTAATTTATCATAATAAAGATCTAATTCGCTTTCGTTTGGCATTTCGAATTGCAGGCGCAATTGAAATCGTCGTAATAAAGCAGTATCAATGGTATGATAATGATTGGTGGCGCAAATAAGCAGGCTATCCGCAGGGAAATAATCGATTAACTGAATAATAGTGTTTACAAGACGCCTCATTTCGCCCACATCTTTATCATCGCTATCACGGCTTTTACCAATCTGGTCGAATTCATCTAAAAATAATACAGCTTTTTCTCTAATTGCTTTATCGAAAATCGCTTTAACATTTTTAGATGTTTCCCCAATTCGGGCATTGATTAAAGTACTCAGATTGATGATTATGATATTTTTGTTCAGAGCAGTAGCAATAGCTTTTGCCGTTGTTGTTTTACCACAGCCGGAATGACCATGAAGTAATATCTTGTTGTCTACTTTTAGATCATACTTTTTTAACTCTTCGAGATATAGATGTTCTTTGATGGTTTGCGTTAAAGCAGCTTTGTTTTCTTCGCTAAAAAGCAAATCGGCTAAAACTATTTTTTCGGTATCGTTTACGGTAAGTTCGTATAGATTCATCTGAATTTTATTTGATGCAAAATTATGGTTTATTCTGTAATATTTTCATTCCATACCTCTTTTCCTAAAAAGCGGTTTCCAAAGACCGAAGTGCCAATTCTCACCATATCAGATCCTTCGGCAATAGCCAGTTCTAAATCCTGAGACATTCCCATAGAGAGTTTCAATTCGTTTATTCCTTCTATTTTTGCGGTATAAATTTCGTCCCTGATTGTTTTTAATAGTCGCAGGGAAGGCTGCATTTTATCTTTATCAACATCTAATAGACCAATTGTCATCAGGCCTTTTATTTTTAAAGTCCCGTATTCTTTCATTGCACGAATAAAAGTGATTACTTCATCAGGTTGAAGTCCAAATTTGCTTTCTTCAAACGAAGTATTTACTTGTACAAAGACATCCAGATTTCTTCCTTCTTTTTGTAGCTGTTTGTCGAGTTCCTGCGCAAGACCCAATCGGTCAAGAGACTGAATGCATGAAGCATATTTTAGTACATCTTTTACTTTATTGGTTTGAAGATGCCCAATAAAATGACGTTCTATCTTTAAATCGTTTAAGTCAGGATCTTTATCCCGTAATTCCTGCATTTTGTTTTCACCAATTAAAGTCTCTCCGGCTTCAATGGCAACTCTTATTTTGTCAGCAGGAACAGTTTTGGTGGCCAATAACAATTGTATATCCAACGGATTTCTGCCGGCAAGTTTACAGGCAGCTTCGATTCGGTCATGAACCTTTTTTAAATTGGAAATTATCATCTCTTTCATGATGCAAATTTAAAGCTTGTACGAACGAAAGCTGCGATCCAGTTTTTGGTATTTAAAGTAGTCCAGTTTTTGCTTTGTTTTAAATTTATAACCAGTCCAGTAATGTATACTAAATGAAGAAACTGGATTATGCTGCTTGTGAATAAGCAGAGTAAATTTGTTCTGTTAAAAACATCAATATTTAAAAGTAAATAATAAAAAATAGCAATTTATGAAAGTAGCAGTATGGGATACTTATGTAACCCGAAAAGACGGAAAAATTATGCATTTTGATATTCTGGTAGATGAAAATACGAATGATGCGAATGAGATTTTTGAATTTGGTAAAAGTTATTTAAAAACGGTTTCGCAGGAAGGTCAGCCTTTAACCTCAAAAGAATGCAGATTTTGCCATATCGATAAAGCTTCCGAAGCAATACAAAATCAAATTCGTAAAAATGGTTTTTCTATTATTGAAATGGAAAATTGTAATTAATCCTTTACCATAATAGAATTGGAAATTTGTACAGACTGAAAGTGTTTTTGCTTTCAGTCTTTTTTTATAAATATTCTGAAAGTGCTATAATTCCTTCTTCCATTTGTTGTTCTGTCAGCGAGGCATAACCTAACCTAAATCCGGAGGCTGAATTTGTAAAACTAAAATTCTCAGGATTCATAATCTTAATGCCTTTACCCAATAATTGCTGGCAAACAAGTGCTATGTCAATTTTAGTATTGGGTACAATCCAGAAAGCCAGACCTCCTTCAGGTTTTGAAAAAGCAATTTTATCTTGAAGATATTGGTTGCAGAGACTTTCAAAATAATCTCTTTTCGCTTTATAAATCAAGTTGGTTTTTTTAAGATGCCTTTTGATGATGCCTTCGTTGATAAGATGCAATACGGCTTCTTCCATGATATTATCACCCTGCACATCGATTATTTTTCGATGTTCTCCTACTTTTTCAATACTTTCATTAGTACTTACCAAATAACCAATACGCAATGCCGGAGCTACAATTTTGCTTAAAGTGCCAATGTAAATAAAGTTTCGGGCACTTTCGTAACTCGAAATGGGTAAAACAGGACGCTGGCCAAAATGAAATTCATGATCATAATCGTCTTCAATGATCGTAAATCCGTATTGATTAGACAGTTCGATAAGTTTTAATCTCTTTTTAAGACTCATGGTTACCGTAGTAGGAAATTGATGATGAGGTGTAACGTATATGGCTTTTATAGTTTTGTACTTTTTGAGATATTCTTCGACTTCATTTAAATTCAAACCATCGTTCATAACATTTACCGGAAGCAAAGCGGCACCGGCATTTTCAAACGCTTTCCATGCCGGTTTATATCCCGGATTTTCGATCATAACATAATCTCCTTTGGAAAATAAAGAATGTGCGGCAAGATACATTGCCATCTGGCTGCCGCGCGTAATGCAAATTTGATCTGGTGAAACATTCATACCTCTTTTAAAATTCAGCATTTGGGCAATTGCTTTTCTAAAATCAGTATTGCCAAATTCATTGCTGTATCCCATGATTTGCCAACGCGATTTTCTATTGAATATTTCTCTGTAAGCACGTGCCAGATCTGTCATGGGAGCAAGACGGCTATCAGGGAGACCATCGTCGAAAACAAGATGTGGTTTGATCTCATGCTCAGTAATATTTGTTTTTTGTTGCCGTTTTTTTTCTGGCCCGGTTTCAGGTAATACATCGGCAACAAAGGTTCCTTTTCGGTCTATTGTAATCAGCCAGCCTTCTGAAATTAGTACATCCAGAGCTTCAATTACAGTATTGCGATTTACATGAAGTAAGCCTGCCAATTGCCTGCTTCCTGGTAAAGCATTGCCGTTGGATAATTTACCCGATTTTATGGCATTGATGATCGCATCGGCAATTTGAAGATAAAGCGCGGTATTCGATTTTTTGTCTAACTGAATTTCTAATGGCCAAGGTCGTAACATCTGGACTAGTTGTTTATATTAAAACTGTGTTATATTGACAGACCAAAGTTAGGATATTTTTGTGAAGCAATAACGCAGGAAATTAAATTATATCAACATGGAAACAACAGAAAAAAAATTTTCGTCAAAAGATTTTCACCAGACTTTTGCACGACCAAGCTTTGTAATGCCAGAGAAATTAATTCACAGAAATGTAGAAAACGCCGGAGAACACAACCAATTTTCGACCGAAAGAAAGCATCCGGTTTTCTTTGTCGATTTGCCAAGCAAAAATGTGAGTATGACTATTGGCGGGTTATTACCGGGACAATTAACCAACAGGCACAGGCATACTTACGAGACATTATTGTATGTAATTGAAGGTTCCGGTTATACCGAAATTGAAGATCAAAAAATAGAATGGAAGGCAGGCGACGCTGTATACATTCCGGCCTGGACCTGGCACAGGCACCAAAATTTAAGCGATTCGGAAAATGCCAAATATATCGCAACAGAAAATGCACCCCAGCTGCAAAATCTGGGCGTAGCTCTACGAGAAGAAGAGGGTAGAGATTTATAAAAGAACAAAGAAAATGAAAAATACTATATTTAAAGGGATCATCGCGTATCCTATTACACCTTTTCAGGAAAACGAGAAAGTCGATATTGAGCTTTACAAAAAATTACTGGAAAGATTAATTGTATCAGGATCTCATGGAGTCGCTCCTTTAGGCAGTACGGGTGTAATGCCATATTTGAACGATGAAGAAAAAGAAGCAATCACAGAAGCAACTGTAGAACAGGTAAACGGCAGAGTTCCTATTTTAGTGGGCGTATCAAACCTCACCACCGAAAGAACGATTTATCATGCCAAATTTGCCGAAAAAGCTGGAGCCGCAGCGGTAATGATTATCCCAATGAGTTACTGGAAACTTAGTGATGATGAAATTGTAAAACATTATGATGCAGTTGCCAGACAAATTTCGATTCCAATTATGGCATACAATAATCCCGCTACGGCAGGAGTCGATATGTCGCCAAAATTGTTAAAAAGAATTCTCGAAATCCCTAATGTTACCATGATCAAGGAAAGCACCGGGGATGTGCAGCGAATGCATTATCTCAAGAATGAGTTAGGAGATTCGGTCGCCTTTTATAACGGTTCAAATCCTCTTGCACTTTCGGCATTTGCGGCAGGAGCGACCGGATGGTGTACCGCAGCACCCAATTTAATTCCGGAACTAAATCTGGCTTTGTATCATGCAGTGCAGCATAATGATCTTCAGGAAGCGCAAAAAATATTTTACAAGCAAATCGATTTATTGCGTTTTATTGTAGAAAAAGGGCTGCCAAGAGCAATTAAATCAGGATTGCACCTGCAGGGTATCGAAGGTGGTTATTTAAGAAAGCCTTTGCAGCCTCTTACGGAAAATGAAATAAGTGATTTAGATCGTATTCTAAAACGGGTTCAATAATTCAAAATACATATTTTATCAAAAGGCATGGTTTAATTACTGTGCCTTTTTTGATGAAGAGTGGTCTTTAATAAGTTTATTTTCTAATTGTTAAAAATCTTTTTTAATTGCTATTTTAGCAAGATAGAGATTACGATGTTTCTTATATTAATTTATTAGAAATAGAATATCATCTAAAATCCCAAATCTTGTCTTTTTATGTTCGCATTATTATTTCTTGCTATTGTATTTGGTTTTATATTTCTGGTAATTATTGTTTTTAGAGTTATTGAACCTGCTTATATGTTGATGTTCAATAAACCATTATTTTTATTTTGGAACCCGATTTTGAAGAAAATAGAGGAAAAGGACAAAACATTCTTAAGAAAAGAATTTCCTTTTTACGCTACTCTTTCAGATAAAAAAAAGAGTTATTTCGAACATCGCATTTATTGTTTCGTCGACCATTATAATTTCGACGGAAAAGATATTGTCATAACTCATGACATGAAATTACTGATTGCCGGGACTTATATCATGCTCACTTTTGGGATGCGAAGATATCTTGTCGAATTATTTGAGAACATTATTATCTATCCTTCTGTTTATTATTCGATTATTAATGATGAATATCATAAAGGAGAGTATAATCCCAGGGCAAAAGCGGTAGTTTTTTCCTGGGAAGATTTTCTAAGCGGACACGAGACAAAAGATAATATCAACTTAGGATTGCATGAATTTGCCCATGTATTGCACTATAATTCCAGAAAAAGCAGGGATCCCAACGCTATAATCTTTTTTGATGAATTTAGCGAAATCGAAAAATATTTTGACAACGATAATCTGAGAGATGATATCAGGCAAAAAGGCTATTTCAGGGATTATGCCTATACCAATAAATTTGAATTTCTGGCGGTTATTTTTGAGCATTTTTTTGAAACGCCTGAGGTGTTTAAAAAAGAATTTCCGGAATTATTTGAGCATGTCAAAACCATGATTAACTATCAGAGTATTATCTAAATTGTTTGTGATAATATTGATTTAAACATATAAAAACATTGTTTTTTAAATCACTTATGCAACGAGTTGTTTTAATGTTCAGGTAATAACAGGATACAAATAAAAAAACAAGTGTCGAAGCCCGGATTAGAAACATTCAACACTTGTTTTTTAATATTTTAAGGGTTTACCAGCTGTATTTTAGAATTAATCTGGCATTAAAAGGAGTTCCTGCTGTAAAATGTATTTCGTCTACAGGTTCCGTTTCATTGGCCAGTCTGGTTTCGGTTAAGAATTGTGTCTCTTTCCATTTGGTGTCAAAAATATTGTCGATATTGATACCAACAGAAACTTTTTTAATCTGATAATTTACAGAGAAGTCAGTAATACAATAACCTTTTGCAACTACAGAGTTATCTTCATTGGCAGGTCGGTCGCCTAAAAAACGGGTTCTTAAACTTCCTGAAAATCCTTTTAAATCCTTAACCGAAAGTCCGCTTGTTAGGGTATGAACAGGAGCAAGGGGTAAATAATCCTGTCCTTTAGGTTCATCAATTGAGCGTGCGTGTGTATAGGTATAATCAGCATTCCAGAATAACCAGTTGGTAAACTGGTATCGTAGACCAAGGTCAAAACCTTTACGTTCTGTTTTTCCGCTTGGTTCTACAACAGCTTCATCCCCTACATATACAAATTCCTGTGCAAGATATAAATACCACAGTGCAGAGTTTACGATCATTCTGGGGAATGGTTTCCAGTTAATTCCAAGATCAGCGCCATACGTTTCAGGAAGGATTTTTTCACCTTTTTGAGCTACTACAACACGGGCATCATTGCTATGGAATCCTTTTCCTAATTTTAAGAAATATTGTAAAGTATTATCCTGAGTATATAAAAAGTTCAGTTTTGGGCTTATAATTGCTTTAGTCTGAGTTTGATTACTGTACGTTGGTGCCAGTTGATCTTCGTAACCAAATTTAAAATAATCCAGACGCAAACCGGCATTCATCAGCCATTTTCCTGTTGTAAAGTCAGCACTCGCGTAAGAAAAAAGATTAGTTTGGTTTACATCTCCAAGACTTAAATACTCTAAAACTGTTTTACGGTTTACGGTATGTGATAATTCAAGATCTTTATTGTTATCGTTTCGTAATCCTGATCCTAATTTAAAGCTCCAGTAGTCATTTATTTTTCGATCGTACTCAGACTGAAATCCTACAATGGTTCGGTTATCTCTTTGTCTGATCTGATCTCCATTAACCGGATCGTTAAGGAAAAAAGTAAAATTCGAAAACAATTCAAAATCGTATTTGCTTAAATAAGCTGTATTTTTAATTTGGGAATAATCATCAATTTTCGAATCGTATTGCAGGTTTATATTTGTTCTGCCGGTATTTCCTCCTTCGTTAGAATCGATAGCTCCAAAATGCGAAATCATGCCACTGTTTACTGCACGGTCCGGAATTTGTCCGCTGGCATCCCATTGGCTTGTAAAATGCGATAAAGAAACTGCTATATTATCTCCGTTATTAAGTTTTGCAGAATATTTTCCAAATAAATTAATACGGTTAAAGTTTTGCGGAGCATCAAAATAACCATCGGTCATCATATATTCTCCGGCAAAATAAGCCGACTGATTTTCGGTGTTTAATAAATTAAATAAAGCCACTGTCCGATAGGTATCAAATTGCCCCAATTCAAAAGAGACAGAGCTGTCTTTCAAGGCTTTTTTAGTATTAAAAGCGATATATCCTGCTGTGGTAAAATCTCCTTTATCAGCAAAATAGGCACCTTTATCAAAATCGATATTATCTACGGTTTCCGGAATTACAAAATGAAGATCAGCATAACCCTGACCATGTGCGTGAGAGACCATATTTACCGGCATTCCGTCTACAGAAACGCTAATATCTGTTCCGTGATCGCAGTCGAATCCTCTCAGGAAAATTTGTTCTGCTTTTCCGCCACCGGCATGCTGGCCAATAAAAAGTCCGGGAACTTTACGCATTAAATCCTGCGAATTCGAGATCGGCTGAATTTCTAAATCTATCTTAGAAATGGTATTCAGGTATTTCAGGTTATTGGTAATCTTCACTTCTTCTAATAAAAAAGGCTTTTCTTCTAATGAAATATTAAGTACCTCATTATTCTCTACTTTAATATTTTGTGTAATAAAACCTTGTTTAGAAACTTGTAAACTATCTTGCAGATTGGTTTTTTCAATAGTAAATTTTCCATTGATATCGCTGTGGGCATGTGTTTTCGAAATAAGATTACGAATTAAAACGTCATCGAGAGCTTTTCCGTTTGCATCTGTAATGACTCCATTTACGGACTGGGCATTTGCAGAAAAAGATAAAATAAAAATTCCAAGAACAAATAATAATCTCATGAGAACAGGGGGCTAAACTTTATTAGTATTTTAAAAAGTGCAAAAGTAACCCAACAAGTAGAGAATTTAAAATAAAATTTGTTAAATGTAGGAAAATGTTTATTATTATAAATGGTTGATTATATTAGCTTTATTTAAAAACTATTTTTCAGTAGCGACAGGATTGTTTTCCTGATATAATTTTTGTCCAATTATGCCCTGGTCTCCAAGAGCGCGACCTTTTATTAACCAGGCAATTCCAAAAGCAAAAAGCGAAAGCGCTTCAAGAACCAGCGTGGAATAAGTAAATATCTTTAAAGCTTCAGAAATTGGAACCAATATCACAAATACTATAATCAGATAACCGCAAGTTCTGTAAATATTATTTTCGTTTAAGATGCTTTTAGGAGCTCTGGTTTCGTTTTCTTGTCCAATCGTGAAGACGTTAATGGCTAATAATGCAAAAATTAAAAACAAAAGAGCGGCAAAACCATAATGAAGCCAGCCGAGCCATTTGGCTCCAAAAGGAATAAGAGTGTAGATTTTAGCTCTAAAATCGCCAGGATTTGTGGGAAACAAAGCTACTCCCAAAGCCATAATTCCGGCAATATTGGTGAGTAAATTATCGTTTTTCCAGATCGAAGCATTTCCGTAGCCTTTGTAGCAAATAAGAAACAGCCCAACGGCTGATAGTGTTCCGGTAAATATTTCTCGCAGATTGGTATAATAATAATGACTTATAGAGGGCTGAACAGCAGTTTGAAAAAAGGAAATCAAAGAAAGTCCTACCAAAAGTATGGGCAGGCTAATGCCTAAATAACCAATAGTTCGCCTGATGCGTCTGTAAGTAAAAATGTCATAGTTTTTAAACTTTATCTCTTGTTTATCATTTTTCATTTTGTTAGTGTATTTATTTGATAATGATAAAGTTAGTTTAAAATTTGCAAAAAATATAAAAAGTATGTTTTGGCATTTCTGACAAGATTGCGTAAAAATAGTGTAAGTGTTGTCAGGCTAATCGAAGTCAAAATCCCTCGTTTTGCAGATGTATACTTTTATCAGGGATATTTTTTGATTGTTGTTTTTCTTTTTACAAATACAATTGTATCCATATTTTTTGAATGATCCCAACCTCTATTATTTCTTAAATCTACCCCTTGAACTATAATTTTTATCGAGTCATTAAGTTTTCTCAGATAAAGTTCTTTGTATTTTATTTGGCTGCTTGATCCTCCAAATTCATTGGTAGAATCCAGCGCTTTAAAGCTAAAAGGAACATCTTTTTTATGTTTACTCGTAAAATAAATGGTAAAATTCAGATCTTTCTCCAAAGTCTTTTTATTACTATAATAATCAATATCAGAAATTGCTGAATCTATTTTGAGTGTTGAATTATCTAACAACATTTTTGAGCTTTGAATAGGTAGATAGGTGTAGATTTTAGTATGGGTTAAATATTTATCGTAGGCATTTTTGGGGAAGTAATTGATCAGGATATAAACCAAAGAAACAAAATAGAGCAATAGAATTAATGCTTTATATCCTTTTACGAATGGCTCTTTTGTGTTTTTATAAAAATATTTTAAAATAAAAAATGCCTGAAGCAAAAATAGAATTAAGAAAAATAAAACGTAAAAAACTTTCTCAATTAAATCATTTTTTCTGCTGAAATTTATAATGTAAATATGTAAGCTAAAGCTTGTAATATATACGCTAATTAATATTCCGTATAGTGCTAAATTTGATTTTAATACTTTCCTAAAACTAATAACTTTCCATTTTCGCGCAATAGTTATTGCTAAGATAGAAATAACCATTGCTGCAGTAAAAAGAAATATCATTTCGAGAAATAGACTTATTCTGGTGTCAATATGGGGCCCGCCGTATGTCAATTAATTTATAATTTTAGGTTTGATTTTTTTTTATTCTTAATATCTATTCCGTCAAAGGATTGTAGTTTTGATATCTTGTATAAACTTCAAGATCTTTTACAAATTCTTTTTTTACCGTTTTGCGTTTTCCTTTTTTGTCGATGGTATAAATTTCTCTTTCATTACTGTCTAGCGAAACCCCAGCAAACTCTCTTAGGCTGTCTTTTTCTATTTTTAAAAATACAGTTGAACTTCCGCCGTAAACGAGCCAGGCATCAACACAATTTAAAAGTTTGTTGTATTGCAAATTAGGATAATGATCAGAATTTTTCATCAAAATGAATTCCTTTTTTGAAGGCTGAAATATGAGCAGTTTTCTAATTTCATTGGCGCCTCTTGCAGCAACCGAAGATTTAAAGGTAAGATCATTGAATCCGTCATTATTGAAATCTTTTAATTCAGGTTCACAGTTGGTCACGCCATCTTTGAGGTATTCTAATTTTTGTATAATTAGCCATTTGCTGTCTTGTTTTTCAAAGAGATGAATTTCAACATAGGTGCTGTCATCGCTTCTAAATTGATTGACCGCTAATTTGAATTTTCCTTTGGTACCAACCTGAGTACTGTCTGTAAACGTTTCTTCCAGAACAGTCTGGGTAGTATCTCTTTTGGTTTCAGGTTTGATAATCTCTTTTGCAACGACTTTTGCGGAAAGAGCAACACTTTGTTCTTTGCTTTTTTGAGAACAGCTTACTATCGAAAATAATAAGATCAGAAGTATTGATTTTTTCATTATTGGTTGGCCTTCTTAGAAAATAAATTTTCTACCACCCATGCCGGCCCAATCATCAGGAACTGAAGATCTTTTAGGAAAGAAGGTTTTTTGCCTTCGATATTATGACCATAAAATTGCCCGATCCAGGCGATGACAAAAACACCAATAGAGAACATCCATAACGGAAAAACCTGTCCGATATAATAATTTACGATCAGACAAATTGCTGATAGAATCGCAATTTTAAACGCCATTGAAACAGACAAACGAATGTAGAAAATGAGAACGAAAATAAGGACTATAACTGCCCAGTTTTCGATAATAGGCGCATTTAGTTGCAGTGTATTGGCAATAAAACCATTTGGGATACTCATTAATAAACCTACGATAGAAAAGTAAATGGCGGGAACACATATATAGTGTATCGCTTTGTTTTTAGGGTTTTGATGACTTACGGCATATTCATCAAACCATTGTTGTAATGTTCTCATGGTTTTGGTTTTGAGGTTAGTGGCGTAAATCTAATGAAATTTCTTTTTCGTTGATCGATTTATGAATTTGGATCCGGAAATCAGCTCCTAAATATTTACAGGCGAATTAGCATAATCAAAAACATTGTCCCATAATTCATCGATGGTAATAAGTGCTTTATCTAATGGAATAACTTTCCATTTTCCGTTGTTTTCTATGCCAAGGCCAATGTTTTTAAGCTTTAGTAAAGCATCTTTTACATTAAAATCAAGATCGGTGCTGAGCTCTGTTGCAAACCAGGATTCTATTTGGTTATCGAGTTCTTCTGCAGTTAATGGTTTGTCGCTTTGGTATAAAAAAGTATACGCCAAAATGGTTTCTTTAAGCACTTCTTCTTCTGAGGAATTTAGTAGCGAATAAAAGGCGCCGCTGTTGTTCCCGAGATTTTTAAAGTACAGACTGTCTGCAAGTATTTTAGAGTATTTGATTTTCTTGTTTACAAAATTGCTGTATTGGCGAAACAGGTACAAAGACAATACCCCAAGCGCAATTAATCCCTGATTTAAGGAGGCTTTGCTATTGAGCAAATCGATCGTCTCGCCGGATTGATAGGCGGCATACATACCAATTAAGGCCGGAATTACGGTGGTGCTTAGCAGTGAAATTCCACCGCCAATACCCGGAACCCAAAAGAACAATTTATCTCTTGTAGACATTCTTGGAATGGCGTTGGGAAAAATGGTTTCGAGATCGTTTTTAGGAACGCGCTTGAAGATTTTTAAGGCAATAGTTCCCGGATCAATGGGCATTTTGCCTAATTTTACTTTGTTCCGGGTCAGATAATCTTTCTCGTTGTAATTAAGATAAATCATGACACGATCATAGTATTCGATCTCAATTTCTTTTTTCCAGAAAATAAATTTCTTGATTTTTTCTTTTGCCTTATGATGACCGCGAACATAGAGTTCGTAATCTTTGAAGGCATTAAAATCTATAGAAAGATTCAGGCCAATTAAATCAGAATTTTCAAAAGCTTTGTCTAGCGTTTCCTGATCTACCCGACGGTAATTGCCTTGCTCTAAAACTTTAAGCAGCGTTTGTTTGAAAACAGAAAAATCGCTTTTGCCCAAAAATCCCTGACGTTCTTTCAGGCTTAAATCCGGATCGAATAAAGCATAGTTTTGCTTTAGGTTTCGGTTGAGATTAAAAGCTTCGTAATGAAAATAGTGTTCGATAATATCAAATAGTTTTTTGAAATCATCGACTTTTTTTTGATCATCAGAGAAAGCAGCGATTTGTTGTTCGAGTAAGAATTCCTTGTTAAAGGGAATATAATGTTCTCGCTTCATACATTTAGGGCTTAAATTTAGTGGTATTTCTAAAACGCAAAAATACCATCGGAAATTTGATTTCTAAACGGATTTTGTATTAAAGTTTAATTATTTTCTTTTAAAGCTTCAAATACGATAAAGACGTGGATATCATACAAGAATTATGATATAATTTTGCAAATAATGTACTACATATAATTTGTAAATTTGAAAGAGTTTGTTTTAAAATTAAACTCATATTTTAGATTTGAAATTAAAACTTAAGCTAGTAAATACCTAACATGGAAAATATACCTACCTCTAAAATTCAAAATTTTTTTAGAATACTTTTGGGGCTTTTTATGATCACAGCCGCCATTGGACATTTTACTTTTCAACGTACCGATTTTCAGGCACAAGTTCCTAATTGGGTTCCAATGAATAAAGACCTTGTGGTACTACTTTCCGGAATTGTCGAAATCGCATTAGGACTTGCTATGGTGTTTCTCACAAGGTACAAAGTACAGGTAGGAATAGCCTTGGCATTATTTTACGTATTGGTTTTTCCGGGTAATATTGCGCAATATATCAATGGCACAAACGCTTTTGGACTTGACACTGACGAGGCACGTTTGATACGATTGTTGTTTCAGCCTGTTTTGATTCTCATTGCTTTATGGTCTTCCGGTGCAACTACTTTTTTATGGAAAAAGGTTTTAAGTCACTAAGTTTTTGGGTCAAGACAACAAATTTTCAAAGAACCAAATCTGATAAATTTGAAATTTCGAACTTACCGATAAACTTCGCGATTGAAATTTATTTTATGGGCTATCATTGTTTTTCTTTTTGGTGCATAATCAAAGCTTGTTTCATTTTATAATTTGAAACATAGTTTGCGTCTAAAATGTATTTAATATCCTCTTTACCTTATAATTTTATAAGACTTTTAATACTGTTTAAAAAAATTAAGTAAAATAAGTGCGGAATAAAAGTCGTATGATAATACACTTTATTTAAGAGCTTTTTACTTAAATTATGCTGACGGTATTTTAAATAAGCAGTGTTTTGTTGGCGCCTTATTTATCAATTTAAAAATTATACTATGTCCCTTCCTGACGAATTATACAACTCAAAATTTGCAGAATACATAGAGTCTATTAAAATAATGTATTTAGTAGATGACAGATTCAAAATGATTTGTGATGAGTATTGTGCGAGTAAAATGAATACGGAAAAATTCAGGAAAAAAATTGAAAATGATTTTCAGAATCAGTTAAAACACGAAAACTTATCCAAAGAGTTAGAAGAAGAAATATTGTTTTATATCCTCAAAAAACTTTAGTACATTTTTTATTCCAGACAAGAATCGAGAAGCTTTTGTGTGTGGTCATCAATTCTCCATAAACCTTGCCTGCTTTTATTGTTAGGACCAAGACGCCTGAAATTTTTGGGGTTTAGTTTAAAAGGAAGTTCTTTATGCAAATTACATAGCAGCTGATACACGCTTTCAGTAGCAAAAGGAAGTATTAAATATACTTTTACATATAATTTGCCTGAAGCAATGGTGAAGAGGATTTGAGCATTCTGGGTTATTTTTGTACCGTAATAATAAAATTGTGTAATAGTAAAATGATTTAATAAAAGGATGCTATTGGTTTTATGAGTTTCAAAGTATTCTAAAATATCAAAAATATTTTTAGTCTCACTTTCCCAAATCACTGAATTTTGTATCAATTCATTTTTATTATTTTTCCATTCGCGAACAGGCAGACCTAAAAAGTCATTAAGTTTTGTAATAGAATTTTTGGTAAGTAATATCTCTTGTTCGTCTTCTGTACTATACGAAAGTTCTAATTGAATATTCCCGGATTGATAAGCTAAAAAATTTGTAGCGAAAGCATCGAATGCTTTTCTTAATCCCCGGTAAATGTTTTTGTCTTTAACGCGATGTCCCTGAGCATTAGATTTAGGAAGTGAGTAAACAAAATAAGATAGGTTTTTATTCATTTGCTATATTTAATGATACTGCAGGACTTATTATATTATTTATGAATTATTGATAAAAATTAATAGGGCAGCTTTTAGTTTCTTGTCTAATTCTTTATAATCAGTTTTTATGTTATCTGCCGTGATGCTGTTAGAATTGCCACTTAAACATTGTCTGATATAATATGGTGTGTATCCGTATTTTTCCACCAGAGCCTTGATTATACTTGGCTCGTAAGTGTATTTTGTATTTTTTTTCGTACGTTTGTCCATTGCTTAAATTGTTTCCTATTACAAAGCAAATATAGTAGGATAATTCTTAAATAACTAATAAATGTCAGATATTTTCTAAAAATTAACGCTTTATGACAGAAAACACTATACAACGAATTAAACAATATATTGATTTTAAAGGTATTAAAGTTGGTGCTTTAGAGAGAGCAGTAGGTATGTCTAACGGCTCTTTTGCAAGCCAACTAAAAAATAATAAGACAATAGGTGTTGATAAGTTAGAAAATATCTTAAACAGATATACTGATATTAATCTCGATTGGCTTTTTACCGGTAAGGGAGAGATGTTAAAGTTTGATCTTCTGGAAGAAAACAATTCACCCGGTTATAGAAAAACAGAAAAAAATTTACGAAACAAGGAAATTCCGCTTTATAATATCCAAACTACAGCCGGAATTATTGATTTGTTTGGTAACAACGAATATCAAACAGCTGTAGATTATGTCTCTATACCTAAAATTTCTGATTGCGATGGCGCCTTATATGTTATAGGCGATAGTATGTATCCTGTATTAAAAAGTGGAGATATAGTGGTTTATAAAAAAGTATTTCATCTTGAAAGAAATATCATTTGGGGCGAAATGTACCTCGTATACGTCAACAACGATGGCAACGAGTTCTTTTTTACGCGGTTTTTAAAACAATCAGAGCAGGAATCCTATGTACAACTGGTAGCACAAAACCCGGATCATCAAACTGTAGAATTCCCTTTATGTAATATAAAAGCATTGGCTTTGGTAAAAGCATCGATTAGGGTCAATTCGCAATTTTAGGCTTTTGGAGAAGCACTTCTTCCTGAAATATTTTACAAATAAAAAAGTGAGACTTTTAATCGCTGGCCTCGATTAAAAATCTCACTTTATTGTTCCAAAAAAAACATCATTTAATAACTTTTCGTTATGAAAAATGACAACATCAAGTAAAAATTATTTACCGCAAAACTATCCCTAAAAAAAGTTCCGGCTATACGTATTTATACCTGTTTTTAGATTTTTTTTGCCAAATGAGAGTGGAAACAATAAAGTTTCTTGTTGGTGTGTCGCAAGTTAAATTAGATGTTTGATTATCAGTAAGATGTCTTCTTGATTTTTTCAATTAATTAAGCTCAGCTTTTTAAATTCAATTATTTTTTCGACGTATTGTATTAGGTTTTTTCGTTCTACGGAGTATAATGCGTTTTCTTCTTCTGTTTTTAAGTATAAATCTGCAATACTTTCGGCATCGAGTTTATGGTTTAAAAAGTGATTTTCGGCATATTTTATAAGATCGTCTAAAAAAAGTTCGTGCATTCTTCCCTTTTCCAGTGTTTCTTCGTCGCCTTGCTTTATTTTTTCCATTTCTGATTCCGGTAAGTCAATGGTGAGATAAGTATAATCTACCGCAACTTTCGAAAGCATTTCTTTATCGACTTTCCCGGAGCCTAAGCAATAAGCACAAGGCGCAGGTGTCCATTTTAGTGCTTTGTTCAAACGATGTATATCGTCCCAGTCAACAAATGTTTTTCCCAGGCATCTTGGGCATTCTATATTTGAATTTCGAAATAGGAACTTAAAAAGAGTCATTTTTCTGGAATTAATTTAACGATTTAGTGGCTCGGCTAATATAATTATTTATATAAGAAAAATAGTTCGCTAATGGTTTTTTTGGAAGAAAAAATTTATGACTGGCAAGAATATGGTATTTATAAAAGCTAAAAAAAGCTGAAATAGTGGTTTTACAGCTTTTTTTTACGTTGTGTAGCTTTAGGCCTTTTTTTTCATTAAATAATAATAAACATTTTCTCCGCCATCGGCAACAATATTCGAGTGTATAAATTCGTATCCGTACGCAGCCATGAAATTTAACGCATCAATAATAGAATTAAAAATTAAAACTTCTCCGTTTTTATCCTTTAATCGCGCTGTTTCATTATTACTGGACAAAAGTTTTGTTCTTTGCCCAATATCGATCGTAATCTTAACTTTTGAAGACATGTATTTTGAAGTTCCAATAATCTGAAGATATTGCACATCCAGATTCTCAACAGGAATTCCGTTGATGGTTTGTGCAAAACTGGCCAGGCTGAATAATAGTGTAAGTAGAAGTAAGAGTCTTTTCATGCGTAAATTAAAGTTAGCGATTAGTGGTTGGGTTAAAATAATTGTGGATCAAGATTTATACCATAAAAAAAATTAATCAACAAAGTATTCTTCTTAAGTAAAAACAAAAAAAGCCCAACTATAAAAGTTGAGCTTTTAATTATATAATTGAAAAATTTTCTAATTATCGAATCTCTAAGTTATCCAGCAAAATCTGATATTTCCTTCCAACCGGAATAATTTCCCCATTCAACATCGTGAGTGATCTAAAAGTTACAGCCTTTATTTTTGTAATATTTACAATAAAAGAACGATGTACCTGAACAAAGCTGGAGTGGTCAATTTCTGCAGCAATGCTAGAGAGCGAACCGTAAATAATGATTGGTGATTTTAGTTTAGTACTGTAGAGTTTCATGTAATTGCCCAGACTTTCGATATACATAATATCGCATAAAAGCGTTTCAGTCGTTTGTCCGTTTACGCGGTGCGAAAGAACTTTAGTGTTGGTATTATTTTCTTTTTTTACTGTATTTCCGGAAAAGTAAATCCTGGCTTTTTCGATTGCTTTAGAGAATTTTTCGAACGAAATAGGTTTAAGCAAATAATCTATGGCATCGTTTTGATAGGCCGATAGCGCAAAGTCAGAATAAGCAGTTGTGACAATCGTAAGCGGTCTTTTGGGTTGTAATTCCATTAGTTCAACACCTGAAATTACGGGCATATTGATATCCAGAAAAATAATATCATAAGTATTTTCGTTGAGCATTTTTACCGCTTCCATACCGCTAAAAGCACTTCCGGAATGTTCCAGATCGTCAAACTTAGAGATGTGCGATGCAAGCGCCTTGTGTGCCGGCGATTCATCGTCTATGATAAGACAGCGGTAGGTAAGTGCCATATTTTTAATTTTACGATAAAGATATTCTTTTCTTTCCGGCAGTTTAGTTCATGACGTAAACCGTAAACTTCAAGACGTCTTTTTAAGTTTTCGATTCCAATTCCGGTGCTCGAAACCCGCGAACCTGATTCCAGATAATTATTTTTTAACGTAAAAGACAATTGGCTGCATTTGACTTTTACATCTGCAATAATAAAAGGTTTTGGAGTTTCTGCCGAGAATTTAACCGCGTTTTCTACCAAAGGTAAAAAGAATAAGGGCGGAATATCGATATTGTCAAAATCGCCTTCAAAATTTTGGGTAACTACAAGACGTTCGTTCTGAAAAGTATAATACTCAATATATTTTTTTATAAAAGCAATTTCTTCTTCTAGTAAGACATAATCTTTTTTGGTGGCTTCAATCTGATAACGAAGCATGTCTGAAAGATTCAGGATTCTGTCCGGTAATTTATCCGGATCAGATAACGATTCTCCGTATAAATTGTTCATTGCATTGAGTAAAAAATGCGGATTCAGTTGCTGTTTCAAAAACGAGAGTTCCGACTTAAAATTCATAATATCCTTATCTGCATCCCTAATTTTTTTAGTGATGACAACATGAATAAAATAGAAAAACATTCCGTTGATAATCAATGATAATATTTGAAGCGTTTTGAAATTTCCCAAACCAACCAATGGAAAAAACCAATTCATGAAAAAGTAAAAAGAAGTCCAGTAAATTACAAAGAGCGCGAAGAATGCCTTAAGCTTTTTTTTAAATAAAAAAGGTCTGATGATAAAGACATTAAAAATGGTTACCCAGATAATACAAGGTAAATATCCAGCGGCTATTTTACTGATTATATAAGACCAATCGTGACCATCCAGTTTTATCTCGTCATAAACACAAGCCAAAATAACCAAAATTATAAAGGTGTTTACGATGAGGTTGCGGAGAAAAAAGTTCTGATAAATTTTAAGAATTTTCATAACGGCAAAAATAGGCTAATATTATAGTTTGTAATACTTTATAAAGCATAATTTATACAAACGCCATTTGTATAAATGATATGCCGTTCGTATAAATATGCTATTATAATAGCAGCTTCGCAATTATTTTTGCCTGGAGTTTAATCTTTTTCCAACAACAAATTTTTAATTTATACCAATCAATGAAAATAAAAATTATTTATGTTTTATTTATATGTGTGTCTATACGAACGGTGGCTCAGGAAAAAGAAACTCCTATGAAAACCGTAGTCAAAGCGGTAACAGATAAGTTTCCGACTACGAGAATTTTAGACGTACAATATGAACAATTGGGTCCAACAAATTATGATTCCCGACTTTTTGGGGACGGTTTTGAAAAAGGAAGAATTGACGGCCATGACCGCTTAAAAGTAGCGATCAATGTGCCATTTTTTGCCACAGCATCAAAGCGGTTTGTTGTAACAGGATCTTTGCGTTATAAATACGAAACATATGAGTTTGGAAATGTTTATAATTATGCTGCAGCGGCGACGTACACAAAAGAAAAAGAAGAATTTTATTATTTTGCAGGAGCTCTGAGTGCGACCTATATGTCGACACTTTTTCGTAAACCTGTTATTTACAACGCCACTGCAACAGTTGACGGAAACCAGGATAATGTACAGCGTGTAAAAGGATTTGTAACCGCGAATGTTGTTATTAAAAGAACTGCAAATACTACAATTACCGTTGGAGCTCTGGCCATGCTGGATCCGTCAGCAATTATCCCGATCACGCCACTTTTGACTCTTAACTATAAATTTAAAGATTCGAAATGGGATCTGGACTTCATTCTTCCGCAACGTTTGTTGTTGAGAAGAGAATTGTTGGAAAATGGAAGAATTTCCTTAGGAACGGAACTAAATTCCGAAAGTTTTTACTTAAATTTAAATGCTTCAAATTTAAAAGGAATTTACGAGTTAAATCAGTTAGAATTAAAATCCGGTATTACCTATGAATACCGTAGCGCGCCTCAGATAATTGGTTTTTTGAAAGGCGGTGTAAATAATGTTTTAAGTACCCGTGTAACAGAAAGGGGTGAACGAACGTCTAAGTATATTTATGATCATAAAGAAGATGCTCAGGGATATTTTAGAGTTGGAATCTCTTATAATCCTTTTTAATCCGGAATTTGTGATATATAGCGCAGTTCTATAGTTCATTTATTATTTCATAAAGTTTAAAATAAATAATTATGGTTGTTGAAGTTTTTAAAACAAATGTTCAAAAAGAAGCAGATACCAATTATATTATTGCCGTAATTCTTACCCAGTTTCCCGATTATAAGATTAATTTTGATCTGGAAGATTGCGACAAAATATTACGGGTAGAAGGTGTAGATTTAGAACCAAAAAACATTATTGATTATGTAAATTGTCTGGGGTATACTTGTATACAATTGGATTAATTGGTTTGTAATGCCTTTATGAAGCTTATTGTATTGATAAAATCTGAGCCAATAAAAAAACAGGTATAAATACGCAGCTTTATATATCATTTTATAAATAGTTTTGTACGATAATTTCTTCTGAAAATTAAGTTATGACAGGTTTTATTCTTTCGCTTTTGATTTTACTTTTAAAACAGCTTAATTAAGCTGTTGAAGTTTTTTATTTGTTTTTACAGTACTTTTTCAGATTTGAAAAGGTTAATATTCTTTTTGGGCATTATTTTCTACATTTGCAGCTTATGAAAAAAGCGCTCCACCTCTTTGACTTTACTCAGAAAGTTAATTACAAAAACGAAATTTTAGCAGGATTAACAGTCGCCATGACGATGATTCCCGAATCATTATCTTTTGCTATTTTGGCTGGTTTCCCGCCTTTGGTAGGGTTATATGCTGCTTTTATAGCCGGTTTGGTTACTGCAATTTTTGGCGGAAGACCCGGCATGATTTCGGGAGGGGCAGGAGCAACCGTTATTGTTTTAATCGCCTTGATGAAATCACACGGCATAGAATATGTTTTTGCTGCCGTTGCGCTCGGCGGTGTAGTGCAGATCTGCATAGGACTTTTTAAACTCGGAAAATTTATTCGTTTAGTGCCTCAGCCCGTAATGTTTGGTTTTGTAAACGGATTGGCAGTCGTGATTTTTATGTCGCAGCTGGAGCAGTTTAAAACCGTAGTCAACGGAGAAACTTCCTGGCTTCAGGGAACACCATTATATATTATGTTAGGTCTGGTGGCGCTGACCATTGGTATTGTTTTGCTTTTTCCGAAAATTACAAAAGCAGTTCCCGCTTCTTTGGTAGCAATTATGGTTGTTTTTGCCGTAGTATTAATTTTTAATATTGATACTAAAACGGTAGAAGATATTGCATCTGTTCAGGGAGGATTTCCTCCATTTCATATCCCGAATATTCCGGTTTCCTTTGAAACTTTCAAGGTTATATTTCCGTATTCCGTAATTGTTGCAGCAGTTGGTTTGACTGAAGGTTTGCTTACACTGAATCTGGTAGATGAAATTACCGGAACCAGAGGAAACAGTAACCGGGAATGTATTGCACAGGGAAGCTCAAACATCTTAAATGGTTTCTTTTATGGAATGGGAGGCTGCCCAATGATTGCTCAGACTTTAGTCAATCTTTCGGCAGGTTCACGAGCAAGGCTTTCGGGAATTATTGCTGCATTGACTATTTTAATAATCATACTTTTTGGTGCGCCGGTAATTGGAAAATTGCCAATGGCCGCTTTGGTTGGGGTAATGATGATGGTGGCCATTACGACTTTTGAATGGGCAAGTTTCAGGATTATTAATAAAATGCCTAAGCATGATATTTTCGTAGGTATTCTGGTAGCCGTAATTACAATTGTATTGCATAACCTGGCCTTGGCAGTTTTGATTGGTGTAATTATTTCAGCTCTTGTTTTTGCCTGGGAAAGTGCCAAAAGAATCCGTGCAAGACATTTTACTGATGAGGCAGGAGTAAAGCATTACCAGATTTATGGGCCGTTATTTTTTGGTTCTATAACAGCTTTTATAGAAAAATTTGATGTTGTAAACGATCCTGATCGCGTTATTATCGATTTTAAAGAAAGCCGTGTCGCCGATATGTCGGCCATTGAAGCTCTGAATAATTTGACTAAAAAATACAATCAGCTGAATAAAGTAATAGAACTCCAGCATTTAAGTCCGGATTGCATTACCTTGCTTAAAAATGCCGAAGCGGTGATAAAAGTAAATGTAGTTGAAGATCCTACGTATAAGGTAGTTTCTTAATTAGAGAATGGGACAATTAGAAAATTAGATAATTTAGAATTGGGTGATTTCTTGATTATTGATATCATCTGGATTAGATTTCAATATTCCGTAGAGACGTATTGCATTGTGTCTGCTTTAGATATTCATGCCACGTTTAAATTAATTTCTACAAGGATAGACCCTGTCCGGTTTGTTGCGTTTACAAAACGGCTATAATTATCTAATTTTCTCATTGCTGCATTCGCTAGTTAAGCATATTTTGTACTTCGCTGAACTTCCCGTCAACTTCATCAATTTTAAGATTTAATATATGCGCGATTAAAGGATAAACAGAAACATTCTGAAATGTTTTTACTTCCTTGTCTACTTTAAAAGCCGGACCTTTTGCATAAAAAATAGCATGCATATCTTTTTCGTTATTGTCATAACCGTGTGTTCCGCCTTTTATGTTTTGATTTTTGTCTTTTGCTAAACTGTATCCTTTTTTGGCTTCAATAACAAAATCATGAACCCTTGGATTGGTTCCGTAATGCAGTCTTTTCGGAACTTCGGTTGATTTCCAAAACTTGATATGTGGTACTTTTTTTAAGGCTGTTGCAATAGAATCCTGATAACCCGGTTTTGCCTGAAGGCTCATAATAGGGTTAATAACATCTTTGTAGCCCAGCCACTCCGGTTTTACATAATCGAGAACTGCTACTTTTTTATCATTGCTGATAGTGGCCATTCCGTGATCTGAAACAATAATTAAGTTGATTTGCTTTCCGATAGGTAATTGATCTAATTTTCGGGATAATTCACCCATAATAGAATCCATTTTGATCACCATTTTTTTGTTTTCCGGAGAAAGCGGACCAAAATTATGTCCGGTATGATCGGGTTCATCAAAATATAAAGTCACTAAATGCGGACGTTGTTTTTCAGGAAGCTGTAACCATTTTAGAACCGTATCGATTCGGGCTCCATATGGAATTTTATTATCGTAATTTTTATAAATACCTGGATTTCTTTTGTCAATATCCGATCCCGGCCAGAAGAAAGAAGCTGTTTTTACGCCTTGTTGTTCGGCTACATTCCAGATTGGGTTTCCGCCATAAAAACGCGAATCATTTTTTGCCTTGCCCGATAATGAAAAAGATTCGTTGAGTTGCGCATCATAAAAAACATTATTGATAATTCCGTGATGATCCGGGTAAAGTCCGGTTACTATCGAATAATGATTCGGGAAAGTTTTACTGGGATAAGAAGGTTTCATTGACCTGGCGTGAACCCCTTCTTTAGCAATTTGCTTTAAATTCTGGAGATTGAATTGTTTTTGATAATCCCAGCGAAATCCATCCATAGAAACTAAAACGACGTAAGTATCTTTATTGGTTTGAGAATGCGAAAGAGTTGTGAGAAGTAAGAATGTAAAAGATAAGATGTGAGTGGTGAATTTTCTCATTTTGCAATTTTAATAGAGCTGCAAATTTACTGATAAACGATTTTTTAAAGAAAAAGACAATGTTAAACTAAAGAAAAAGTTTATCGCGAATTCCACGAATTTTCGCTAATGCTTTATGTAAAATAAAAGTTTTGCCGCAGATTAAGGAATTAAAATAGATTAATCTATGAGAATCTTTTTAATCTGTGGCGAAAAAAAACTCATAAGATTAGAAAAAATAATTCGTAAAAATTAGTGTAATTTGTGGCAAAAAAAACGCCAGATAAAAATCTGGCGTTTTAATTTTAAGAAGTGAGAACGATTACATCATTCCTGGCATACCGCCACCCATTGGCATTCCACCTCCGTTTTCTTCTTTAATATCGATTAATGCACATTCTGTAGTAAGGATCATTCCGGCAACAGACGCAGCATTTTCTAATGCTACACGAGTTACTTTTTTAGGATCGATAATTCCAGCTGTAAGCATGTCTACATATTCGTCAGTTTTAGCATTGTATCCAAAATCACCTGAACCTTCAGAAACTTTAGCTACAACTACAGAACCTTCAAGACCTGCGTTTTCAACGATAGTTCTTAATGGAGATTCAACAGCACGAGACACAATCTGAATTCCTGTAGCTTCGTCAGCGTTGTCAGCTTTAAGTTCAGCTAATGCAGCTTTTGCTCTTAACAAAGCAACACCACCACCAGCAACAATTCCTTCTTCAACAGCAGCACGAGTAGCGTGTAATGCATCGTCAACTCTGTCTTTTTTCTCTTTCATTTCAACTTCAGATGCAGCACCAACATAAAGAACAGCAACACCTCCAGCTAATTTAGCCAAACGCTCTTGCAATTTTTCTTTATCATAATCAGATGTAGTAGTCTCCATCTGACCTTTAATTTGGTTTACTCTGTTTTTGATGATGTCAGCTTCTCCGGCACCACTTACAATTGTAGTGTTGTCTTTATCGATAGAAACTCTTTTTGCAGTTCCTAACATTTCGATAGTTGTATTTTCAAGAGTATAACCTCTTTCTTCAGAAATTACAGTTCCACCAGTTAAGATTGCGATATCTTCTAACATTGCTTTTCTTCTGTCTCCAAAACCAGGAGCTTTTACAGCAGCAATTTTAAGGGCTCCTCTTAATTTGTTTACTACAAGAGTAGAAAGAGCTTCTCCGTCTACATCCTCAGCGATAATCAATAATGGTTTTCCTGATTGCGCAACCGGCTCTAAAACTGGAAGTAATTCTTTTAAAGAAGATACTTTTTTGTCGTATAATAAGATGTATGGAGAGTCTAATTCAACTTCCATTTTCTCAGGGTTGGTTACAAAGTAAGGAGAAAGATATCCTCTGTCAAACTGCATACCTTCTACAACATCTACGAAAGTGTCAGTTCCTTTAGCTTCTTCAACAGTAATAACACCTTCTTTACCTACTTTAGCGAAAGCAGTAGCGATTAATTCACCAATTACTTCGTCATTATTTGCAGAGATAGAAGCAATTTGTTTGATTTTATCAGAATCGCTTCCAACTACTTTAGCTTGTTTTGCAAGGTCAGCAACGATAGCTTCAACAGCTTTATCTATACCACGTTTCAAGTCCATAGGGTTTGCACCTGCAGCAACGTTTTTAAGACCTTCTTTTACGATTGCCTGAGCTAAAACTGTAGCAGTTGTAGTTCCGTCTCCCGCTAAATCATTGGTTTTAGAAGCAACTTCTTTCACCATTTGTGCGCCCATGTTTTCTAATGGGTCTTTTAATTCGATTTCTTTTGCAACAGAAACACCATCTTTGGTAACAGTTGGTCCGCCAAATGATTTTCCAATAATTACGTTACGACCTTTTGGTCCAAGAGTTACTTTTACAGCATTTGCTAATGCATCAACACCACGTTTTAATCCGTCACGTGCTTCAATATCAAATTTTATATCTTTTGCCATTTTTAATTTTTTGTTTAAAGTTTGAGTTGTTTCAAGTTTCCCCGATACTTATTCTTGAGACTTATGTTTTTTTAGATAATTGCAAGGATATCGTCCTCACGCATAATCAAATAATCAGTTCCTTCAAGTTTTAATTCTGTTCCTGCATATTTACCATAAAGAACAGTATCGCCAACTTTTACGGTCATAGTGTGATCTTTAGATCCATTTCCTACTGCAACTACAGTTCCTTTTTGTGGTTTCTCTTTGGCAGTATCCGGAATAAAAATCCCTGACGCAGTTTTAGTCTCAGCTGCAACAGGCTCAATAAGTACGCGGTCTGAAAGCGGTTTAATGTTTAAAGTCATGATTTATATTATTAATAGTTTATATTTTTTTAATGCTAAAGTAACTTTCAGAAATTGTGCCATGCTGGTAAAACTGACATTATTTCCTAAAAAAAATGCCAGCTTTGACAGGCTGGCATTTATTATATATTTCAAAATTATTATTTTGCTGCAGGAGTTGCCGGAGCAGGTGTTTGTTGAGCTGGAGCAGCTGGTGTACTGGCAGCAGGAACTTCAGATTTGTCAATAATTTTAGAGTTAGTATCACTTAATGATCCTGTAAAACTTAAGCTTGAAAGTAAGATTAAAGCAATCAGAATAGTAGCTAGTGTCCAGGTACTTTTATCTAAAAAATCAGTTGTTTTTTGTACTCCGCCTAACATTTGAGTCCCACTAATTGTAGACGACAATCCGCCTCCTTTAGGGTTTTGAACCATGATTACTACGATCAATAGAAAACAAACTATTGTGATTAAAACTAAAAAAATTGAAAATGTGCTCATTGCTTAATTATTATTGTTATTTTGTTGTAAAATCTTGATATCCGAAATACGGTCTGCAAAGAAACTAATTTTTTCTGGATATTTCAAAATTAATATTTCATATGCTTGTATTGCTTTAGTATATTTCTTTTGTTCCAAATATACTCTGGCCAAAGTCTCGGTCATTAAATACGTATTTTCCTCTTTATTTAGGTCAAATTGCACAGCTGGGGTTATTGCAGTCTGTTTTATAGGAGAAATTTTTGGATTTGTTTCGATGAATTTATCGATTAATTCGGCTTTTTTCTTTTTCTCTTCATCAATTATTTCAGCTTGAATTTTTGGTTCAATTGCTTTTTCAGTCTGTTTTGCCTCTTCCGGGCCTTCTACTGTTCTGTCAATTGGTTCTGTACGTGATAACTGCAGCCATTCCTGAAAAGAATGTTTTTCATTAAAGGAGAAATCCAGCGGTTTTCCTATTTCAAGATTTTCTTCGGCATTTTTTACCGTTTCGGGAACTTTAGTTTCTTCTGTCAATTGAGGTTCTTCAAAAACTACTGTTGAAGCTTCTTTGATAGAATTCAATATCGATTGTTCGATAGGATCAATCCTTACGTTCGGGATTTCTTCTTCTTCTTCTTCCTCTTCTACTATTTCTTCAAAAAAAGTAGGAGTAGTTGGTTTAGTTGAAGTTAAAACTGGTTGCTCTGTAACGGGCTCCTCTATTTTTGCAGCTTCTTCAAAAGTGATATTAGCAACTTCTTTGATAGATTCTAAAATAGATTGTTCGATAATTGGATCAATTGTTTTTTCTGTACTTTTTTGAGGTTCTTCAAAAGTAGTTGGTGTCACTTCTTTAAAAGTATCCAAAATAGATTGTTCAGTAATAGGCTCAATTTTGATTTCCTCGATTTTTATCTGTTCTTCAAAAACAGGAGGCGTTACTTCCTTGAAAGTATCTAAAATAGATTGTTCAGTAATAACAGGCTCAATTTTAATTTCCTTGTTTTCTATCGCTTCTTCAAAATTAGTAGGTGTTACTTCTTTAAAAGAATCTAAAATTGATTGCTCATTAATTACTTCAATTGGTTGATCTGTTGTTTCTGATGGCTGTTTAAAAGTTGTATTTGTGGCTTCTCTTATAGAATCTAGTATAGATTGCTCCACAGGATCAATTCGTATTTCGGTTGCTTTTTTGATTTCTTCAAAAGAAACTATTTCGCTGTCGTAAACTTTAATTTCTAAAAGATCTCTTAGTTTCTTGTCATAAAAATCATTTTGAATAGAGGTAAAAGCTTCTGATGTAATAAAATCAAATAATACTGCACGATCTGTTGTGTGAGCCGCTGTAACTTTTAGGGCATAATTATACTTAAAGCTGTTTTGATTGTAAAGTCCTTTTAATCGCAATGCCCTGGCACTTTGAAAATACGGAAATTCATTCAAAACACTTCCTAATGCATCCGCTTGCTTTTCTGTGATAGCATCGGGTTTGTTCATTAAGTAGGTATAATCAGTTACATTCATTCTTGTTTTGTTTAATCGTTTTGTTGTTTAATCGTTTATTTGGTTAAAAAGAATCGATTAAACAGTTAACCGATTTCAGCAAATAAACAATTTTACCATTTTGCTAATGAGTCATTAAAAATATCCTGCGTAATTCTTTCAAAAATAGTTTGAAGGGCTGTGTTCAAAATAGCTCCTGTTGGTAATCCTGTTCCCGGGAAATCATAATAGAATTCAAACGGTTTCTCGAAATCATCTGTTTCTTTATTTTTATTGGTAAACCTAACATTGATACGAATCGTTAAACGGTTTTGTGCTGCCCCTACATCACCACCCGACGTTACTGCAGTTGCTGTCATTGGAGTCGTTCTGTAATCGACAATTTCTCCTTCGTAAACTAAGTCACCACTATTGCTTACTAAGTTAAGGTTGGTTTGATTTTGAATTAAATCCTGCAAAGCCAATGTAAATTGTCTGTCAATTCCCGGTTCGATCAAATCAGCATTATTCTGGAAAAAGTTAACCTGAAATGTTTTGGCATCAATTTTCCCTGTTCCTGTAAAATTATAAACAGAGCAGCCACTTAACATAAAAAGGCTCATTAAGGCTAATAAAGAATATATTTTTTTCATAAAATCAATGTAGTGTAAAATTTCAATTTTTATCCCGAAACTTCGGGACGAAATCCCAATTTTTTTCAAATATACTAATTTGGACCCGGGCGTTAGCGAACAGGCGGAGCAATTTGGAATTTATTTTTATAAATCGAATTGTTTAATTTTTCGGTATAATGTTCTTTCTGAGATTCCTAATTCGTCAGCAGCAGCTTTTCGTTTTCCTTTGTTTTTTTCTAATGATTTTTTGATCATTTCGATTTCTTTTTGTTCTAAACGTAAAACTTCTTCTTCTTCAATGGTTTCGGCAAACAAATAGTTGTCATCCGGCATCTGATAATTATCTTCGCGCGTTGCGGGCGTCATGACAGCTGTTCGTGGTTCTTCTTCAAAATCTATTTCGCTTTCATTTTCCTGTGAACCGTATATTTTCTGAATCAAATTAGGATTAATGTCTTGCACTTTTGTACCGTTTTTCATCAATTCAAGAGTAAGTTTCTTCAGGTCATTCAGGTCGCTTTTCATATCAAAGAGGACTTTGTATAAAATGTCCCTTTCGGTACTAAAATCGCTTTCTTTTTTCTTGTCGCTAATTACTGAAGGCAAATTGCTTCCTTCTGTTGGTAAATACGATTGTAAAGTCGCAAGTGTAATATCGCGATTGGTTTCTAGAACAGAAATTTGTTCGGCTACATTTCGCAACTGACGAATGTTCCCGTTCCATCTGAATTTTTGCAAAAGCTGTACTGCATCATCGTCTAATTTCAACGGTGGCATTTTGTATTTATGCGCGAAGTCAGCAACAAATTTTCTAAACAGCAAGTGAATGTCTTCGTTTCTTTCGCGTAATGGAGGCAAGGTAATTTCAACCGTTGTCAAACGATAGTATAAATCCTCACGAAATTTTCCTTTTTCAATAGCATTGAATAGGTTTACATTTGTTGCTGCAACAATTCTCACATTTGTTTTCTGAACCTGAGAAGAACCTACTTTTATAAATTCACCATTTTCAAGTACACGAAGTAAACGAACCTGGGTTGTCAGTGGTAATTCACCTACTTCATCCAGAAAAATAGTTCCGCCATCAGCTACTTCAAAATAACCTTCACGTGTGCTTGTCGCGCCTGTAAAAGCACCTTTCTCGTGACCAAAAAGTTCACTATCAATAGTTCCTTCCGGAATTGCGCCACAGTTTACTGCAATATATTTTCCATGCTTTCTATGTGAAAGCGAATGGATTATTCTTGGAATATTTTCTTTACCAACACCACTTTCCCCGGTTACCATAACCGAAATATCAGTTGGAGCAACCTGAATGGCTTTTTCAATGGCGCGATTTAATTTTGGGTCATTCCCAATAATCTCAAATCGTTGTTTTATTGCTTGAACTGTTTCCATTTATGTTTTGTTTCAAGTTTTTATTTGTTTCAGGTTCAAGTTACGTAATGTATGTGAGTCTTAAAACCACAATAATATTTTTATTTTTTGCCACTATGATTAAATTAACCACAAATTACGCAAATTAGCGCAAATTTATTTTATGAATTTATTAATCGTTTATGTATTAATGATTTGTTTTGAAAGTTTGCAATTATTCCCACAGGAGTATCAGCTAGTTTCATATAATTTAATGTCTGTGCAAGATGATCATTACATATTTCTTTTACAGATTTTACTTCTAATATTATATCGTCATAAACTATAAAATCGGCATAAAATTTATGTGGTAAAATAACTCCTTTATATTCAATTGCAAATTCCTTTTCCCGTTGATAAGGTATTCTATTATTTTTGAATTCGATTTCCAAAGCATCCTTATAGACGATTTCAAGTAAACCAGGCCCCAATAATCTATGTACTTCCATACATATACCTACTATTTGGTAGTTTTCATCTTTCTTGTAATAATATTCAGTTGTATTAGGCATGAAGAATTAATTTGTGAAAATTTGTGAAATTTGCGGTTAAATACTAATTCATTTCTGAATAGCCAACCGCTTCACCTTTTAAAGTTCCGCTGGTACAACTTGTGATTTTTACATTAACAAAATCCCCAATCTTATAATTCTCTTTTGGGAAAACCACCGTGATACTTTGAGAATTTCTTCCGGAGAATTCTTCTGTTGATTTTTTAGAAACTTTTTCTACTAAAACTTCAACTATTTGTCCAACAAATTCTTCACTTCTAAACCAGGCATGTTTTTGTTGTAAATCAACAATTTCCTGTAATCTTCTGGCTTTAGTTTCTTCAGGAACATCATCTTCCATTTTTCTTCCTGCCAAAGTTCCCGGACGTTCAGAATACGAATACATATAACCAAAATTATATTTTACATATTCCATTAAACTCATTGTGTCCTGATGATCTTGCTCTGTTTCTGTTGGGAAACCGGCAATCATGTCTTGCGAGATCGAAGCATCGGGAATAATCGACTTGATTTTATCAATCAAAGTCATGTATTCTTCGCGAGTATGCAAACGATTCATTTCTTTCAGGATTCGGTCACTTCCGGACTGAACAGGTAAGTGAATATGTTTGCAGATATTTGGATATTTCGCAATAACATGCAATATGCTTTCGTGCATATCCTGCGGATTAGAAGTCGAGAATCTAATGCGCATTTTTGGGAAACCAACAGCAACCATTTCGAGTAATTGGTCAAAATCAACTGCGGTGGCTTTTTGCATTTCAGTGGCGTTTACAAAATCTTTCTTCAAACCGCCACCGTACCAAAGGTAACTATCTACGTTTTGACCTAGCAGCGTGATTTCTTTGAAACCTTTATCCCAAAGATCCTGAATTTCCTTCATGATACTTTGAGGTTCACGACTGCGCTCACGCCCTCGTGTAAATGGTACAACGCAAAACGTACACATATTATCGCAACCACGAGTGATCGAAACCAAAGCTGTGATTCCGTTACTCATTAAACGAACCGGAGAAATATCTCCATACGTTTCCTCTTTCGATAAAATTACATTAATAGCGTCGCGTCCTTCTTCAACTTCTGCCAATAAATTAGGTAAATCTTTGTAAGCATCAGGTCCAACAACAAGGTCGACTATTTTTTCTTCCTCTAGAAACTGACTTTTCAAACGTTCCGCCATACAGCCCAAAACGCCTACTTTCATTTTTGGGTTAGTGCGTTTCACTGCATTGTATTTCTCCAGACGTTTACGAATTGTCTGTTCTGCCTTATCGCGAATCGAGCAGGTATTTACAAGAACTAAATCAGCATCTTCAAGGGTTTGTGTAGTGTTATATCCGTTTATTGATAAAATAGAAGCTACAACTTCACTGTCCGAAAAATTCATCGCACAACCGTAACTTTCTATAAAAAGTTTTTTAGTATTCTCAGGTTTATTTTCCAAAACAAGACTTTCGCCCTGTTTGCTTTCTTCAATAATCTTTTCCATTGTATAATTTCAAAGTGCAAAGATAACGTAAATAGGGTCAATATGACAAGATGGCAGAAAAGAAATTTTAGATTTTAGAGATTGTAATTTTAAATTTGAGAATTCAGATTTTAGATCGTTGGAAACCGACCAAAGAATAAGGGAATCTAAATTCAACAATCTAAAATCTAAATATTTTGAAGCGATTTCCAGCTTTTCACGAAAATCCGGGCCAGGGATTTAGGGATCAAAAAAGAACATTCCCGTGGCATAAACCTTTAAAAGTTATACCTATATATATAATAGGTAGGAATACAGATAAATCTGCAATTTTAGGAAACATAATATTAAAATAACTCAAAAATGAGTTCTCGGGGTTGATATTTAAAAAAAATAGATACTTTTGTTGCAGAAAAATAGAGCAATGGCAAAGAATTTAGTAATAGTGGAGTCACCTGCAAAGGCGAAAACGATAGAGAAATTTCTGGGAAGTGATTTTCAGGTAGAGTCAAGTTATGGTCATATAGCCGACTTACCATCAAAGGAAATTGGTGTAGATGTAGAAAATGGTTTTAAACCTAAATACGAAGTTTCTCCGGATAAAAAAGCTTTGGTAAGTAAATTAAAGACACTATCTAAGAATGCCGAAATGGTTTGGTTAGCGAGCGATGAGGACCGCGAGGGAGAAGCTATTTCATGGCACTTGGCGGAAGAATTAAAACTAGATACTAAAAAAACCAAAAGAATTGTTTTTCATGAAATTACCAAGACAGCAATTCTTAAAGCAATCGAGAATCCAAGAGAAATAGATTATAATTTAGTAAACGCACAACAAGCGCGTCGTGTATTAGACCGTTTAGTAGGTTACGAATTATCTCCGGTTTTATGGAGAAAAATTAAAGGAGGATTATCTGCCGGTCGTGTGCAATCGGTTTCAGTACGTTTGATTGTAGAAAGAGAGCGCGAAATTCAAAACTTTAATGCAGTTGCAAGCTATTCAATTGTAGCAGAATTTGTAAATGAGGCAGGGAAAGCTTTTAAAGCCAAATTGCCAAAAAACTTCAATACTAAAAAAGAAGCCGAAGATTTTTTAAACAAAAATATCGGATCACAATATAAGGTAGCCGATTTAGAAACTAAACCTACCAAAAAATCTCCTACAGCACCTTTTACAACTTCTACTTTGCAACAAGAAGCAGCGAGAAAGTTGTATTTGCCAGTTGGGATCACGATGCAGCTTGCGCAACGTTTATACGAAGCGGGACTTATTACTTATATGAGAACCGATAGTGTAAACCTTTCTAAAGATGCGATGGATGCTGCCGAAGCGGAAATCATAAAATCGTACGGAAAAGAATTCTCTAAGCCTCGAACTTTTGCCAATAAAAGTAAAGGAGCACAAGAGGCGCACGAGGCAATTCGTCCGACTGATATGTCGCGCCACACGGTAAATATTGACCGTGATCAGGCTCGTTTATATGATTTGATCTGGAAAAGAACATTGGCTTCTCAAATGAGTGATGCACAATTAGAAAGAACAAACGTAAAAATTGAAGCGAACAATCATAGCGAAATTTTTACCGCTTCAGGAGAAGTTTTGCTTTTTGAAGGTTTTCTGAAAGTGTACTTAGAAGGTCATGATGATGATGAGGAAGAACAGGAAGGAATGTTGCCCGCTTTAAAAGTAAATGAAAAGCTAGTAAACAATTATATTACAGCAACCGAAAGATATTCAAGACCACCGTCTCGTTATACAGAAGCTTCATTGGTTAAAAAGTTAGAAGAATTAGGAATTGGCCGTCCATCTACTTATGCGCCAACTATTTCTACTATTATCAATAGAAATTATGTTGAGAAAGGAACTCTGGAAGGTCAGGAACGTAAATACACACAACTTACTTTGCAGGCTAATAAAGTAGGTGAAAAGATACTAAAGGAAAATACAGGTTCAGACAAAGGAAAATTAGTTCCAACAGATATTGGTACTATCGTTACAGATTTCCTGGTTAAGAATTTTGGAAATATTTTAGATTATAACTTTACTGCAAAAGTAGAGCAGGATTTTGATGAAATTGCAGAAGGAAATATCGACTGGGCAATCATGATGCAGGAGTTCTATAATAAATTTCATCCAAATGTAAAAGAGGTTGAAGCAAATGCAGAACGTGAAAGCGGAGAAAGAATTTTAGGTAAAGATGCTGACGGAAGACAGGTTTCTGTTCGTTTAGGAAAATTTGGACCAATGGCTCAAATTGGAGAAGCAGATGATGAAGATAAGAAATTTGCCAGTTTAATGTCTGACCAAAATATAGGAAACATTACACTTGAAGAAGCTTTAAATTTATTTTTATTGCCTAAAAATTTAGGAGAATATAAAGGAGAAGAAGTAGAAGTAAGTAATGGTCGTTATGGCCCTTATGTGCGTCACGGAAGTGTTTTTATTTCTTTGCCAAAAGGAGAAGATCCGTTAAGTCTTTCGAAAGAAAGAGCACAGGAATTAATTGATGAAAAAGCAATTGCTGATGCGCCAATCGCTGTTTATAAAGGAGAGGGTGTTCAAAAAGGTGTAGGGCGTTTTGGTCCGTTTATTAAATGGAACGGAATTTTTATCAATGTAAGTAAAAAATACAATTTTGATAATTTATCGCAACAGGAAATCGAAGAATTAATTGAAGATAAATTACAAAAAAATATAGATAAGGTACTTCATAATTGGGAGGACGAAGGAATTTTGGTTGAAAAAGCACGTTGGGGCCGCTCGGTAATTACAAAAGGTAAAATCAAAATTGAATTAAGTAAAGATGTTGATGCTACAAAATTAACATTAGCTCAGGTTCAGGAAATGATTGCAGCAAAAACACCTGCTAAAAAGACACCAGCAAAAAAAGCAACAACCGCTAAAAAAGCTCCAGCTAAAAAAACAGCTGCTAAAAAGAAATAATAAATGGAATTTGATTTTCTAGAACCAGTTAATGACGGAATTTTAAAATTCATTAATTCGTTGTCTTCGCAAGAATTGGGCAGCAAAATTGTTTTGCATACTCATGATCAGTTTCCTGATATTAGTAAAATTACAATTGCAATCATTGGTGTTTTAGAAGACCGACGTAACAGCAATGTAATTAATGAAGTTAATTTAAATGCAGTTCGTAAGAAGCTTTACGGTATGTTTCCCGGTAATTGGGATGCATCGATTGCTGATTTAGGAGATATACTGGCAGGAGATTCTGTAGAGGATACTTATTTTGCCCTAAAAAAAGTAGCTTCTACATTAATTAAGAATAAAGTGATTCCTATAGTTATAGGAGGTTCGCAGGATTTGACCTATGCATTATATCGTGCTTACGATGATTTAGAGCAAATGGTAAACATGGTTGCTGTCGATAACAAGTTTGATTTTGGTAAAGAAAACGAAACCGTTTCGGCTAATTCTTATCTGACTAAAATTATTATCGATGAGCCAAATAATCTTTTCAACTACTGTAATATTGGTTATCAGACCTATTATAATTCTCAGGAAGAAATCGATTTGATCGAGAAGTTATTTTTTGATGCTTATCGTTTAGGAGAAATTTCGAATAAAATTGCATTAGCAGAGCCAGTTTTTAGAGATGCTGATTTGGTAAGTATCGATCTTAATTCGGTAAAATCATCAGCGTCAGGAAATATGGTGTCTTTTGAGCCAAACGGATTCAATGGAAAAGAAATATGCTCATTGGCAAGATACGCCGGAATCAGTGATAAGGTTTCGTGTTTAGGGATTTTTAATCATAACAGTACAATACCGGAAGCGGCTATTATTGCACAAATAATGTGGTATTTCATCGAAGGATATCATTACCGATCAAAAGAATATCCTTTTGGTAGTCGGGCAACGTATTTGAAATATATAGTGCCGCTTGAAGATGAAGAATTGGTTTTTTACAAAAGTGATAAAACAGATCGTTGGTGGATCGAAATTCCGTTCGAATCAAATGGTCACAATAAACTGAAAAGAAATACGTTATTACCGTGTTCGTACGATGAGTATCTTAGCGCTTGTAATCAGGAATTGCCAGAAAGATGGTGGAAAGCACAACGAAAAAATGCTTTGTAAATTAAAAATTTAAAGAAAATTGTGATTTTTTCAGAATTTAAAAAAATAGTTAAAATTAATTAGTAAGTAAATAAATACAAAACATAAAAATTAACGTTTTACGTCGATTTTTTCTGTTAGTTTATCGATGAAATATTTTTTTTTTATTTTATTTAACATTATTTTTGAACGGTAAAATAAATTTCGCAACTAGTATTGTTTTTTAGATAAATAATAAATACGTTTACGGACTTATAATAATGAATAGATAATCCCAAATTTATATGAAGAAGTTTATTGCATTTGCAGCAATGTTAACACTGGTAATTGGCTGTGGTAAGTCAGGAGACAAAGGTGAGTTAGTTGGTGTTACAGGAGGGAAATGGCATCCTGAAAAACCTTATGGAATGACGTTAGTTCCAGGTGGATCTTTTATTATGGGTAAATCAGACGCTGATTTAGCTAATGTTGAAGATGCTCCGACTAAAACAGTAACGGTTCGTTCATTTTATATGGATGAAACAGAAATTACTAACAGTGAGTACCGTCAATTTGTAGAATGGGTAAAAGATTCTACAATGAGAGTTCGTTTGGCTATTTTAGCTGATGAAACAGGGCAGAAATCTACTGGTGATAAAGGTAAAAAAGGTGGAAGTATTGCAGATTATGCGTTTAATGATTCAGAGCCGGACAAAATGACCGCGTATGATAAATATATGTATGATAATTACTATAGTGTAGGGACAAAAGATGATCCGTATGCTGGTAGAAAATTAAATAAAAAAATTAAGTTAATTAAAGATACTAAAGCTTATCCGGATGAGTATTATGCTGAGGTAATGGATTCTATGTATTTGCCAATTGAAGAATCATATAATGGTTTAAGAACAATTGACGTAAATAAATTGAAGTTCCGTTATTCTTGGATGGATATTCAGGCTGCTGCAAAAGCCAAAGTTGGAAAGAGAAAAGATTTCGTAAAAACTGAACAAGTAAATGTTTATCCTGATACAACAGTTTGGATTAAAGATTTTGCTTATTCTTATAATGAGCCAATGCACAATGATTATTTCTGGCATAAAGCTTACGGAGATTATCCTGTAGTGGGTGTAACATGGAAACAAGCAAAAGCATTTTGTGCGTGGAGAACTTTAAACAAAAACAGTTATATCAAATCTAAGAAAAAAGGACGTGATTTAGTAAACGCATTCAGATTGCCAACAGAGGCAGAATGGGAATATGCTGCAAGAGGTGGTCTGGAATCAGCAACTTACCCTTGGGGAGGTCCTTATACTAAAAGTGACAGAGGTTGTTTCTTAGCCAACTTTAAACCAAGTAGAGGAGATTATGCTGCTGATGAGGCTTTGTATACAGTTGAAGCTAAGTCATATGAAGTAAACGGTTACGGATTATACAATATGGCAGGAAACGTTTCAGAATGGACAGATTCAGCTTACAATCCAAATGCATACGAATATGTTTCTACAATGAACCCTAACGTAATTGATGGAAACAACCAAAGAAAAGTGGTTCGTGGAGGTTCTTGGAAAGATGTTGCTTATTTCCTACAGGTAAGTACTCGTGACCACGAATATGCAGATTCAGCAAGAAGTTATATTGGTTTCAGAACTGTACAGGATTACATGGGAACTCAATCGACAGGAAGCGGAAAAAAGAAAAGTAAATTATAATTAAATTCAAATAACCAAATCAAATCTATTTTAAATTAAAACCTAAAAAAAAAGTATTATGGCATTATTAAGTAAAAAAGTGATGAATTTCGCTTATGGTATGGGAGCGGCAGTAGTAATTATTGGAGCTTTATTCAAAATTACTCACTTTGAAATTGGACCATTAACAGGGACTGTGATGTTATCTATTGGATTGGTAACTGAAGCGTTAATCTTTGCACTTTCTGCTTTCGAACCAGTTGAGGATGAATTAGACTGGACTCTTGTTTACCCGGAATTAGCTAACGGTCAGGCTAGAAAAAAAGCTGACAAAGTTGAAGCTCAAGCGGATGCACAAGGATTATTGTCACAAAAATTAGATGTAATGTTGAAAGAAGCTAAAATCGACGGTGAGTTGATGGCAAGTTTAGGAAACAGCATCAAAAATTTCGAAGGAGCTGCAAAAGCAATTTCTCCAACTGTAGATTCTATTGCAGGACAAAAGAAATATGCTGAAGAAATGTCTATGGCTGCTGCACAAATGGAATCATTAAACAGTTTATACAAAGTACAATTAGAAAGTGCTTCCAGAAATGCACAAGCAAACAGCGAAATTGCTGAAAATGCTTCTAAATTAAAAGAACAAATGCAATCTATGACTGCAAACATTGCTTCATTAAACAGTGTTTACGGTGGTATGCTTTCTGCAATGAGTAACAAAGGATAATTAGTTTTTGACTATTATATTAAATTTATTAATAAAGAACTAATTAGAAAAAATGGCAGGAGGAAAATTAACCCCTAGACAGAAGATGATTAACCTGATGTATCTGGTTTTCATCGCAATGTTAGCAATGAACGTATCAAAAGAAGTAATATCTGCTTTTGGTTTGATGAATGAAAAATTCGAAGGAGCAAATACTAATTCGACAGAAACAAATGCAGGCTTATTGATGTCTTTAGATCAAAAAGCTGCTGAAGCAAAAGGAGAATTTGCTATTGCTGCAAATACAGCACATAAAGTAGAAACAATCTCAAAAGAATTTTACGATTATATTGGTTCTTTAAAAGCACAATCTATCAAAGGATTTGAAGTTGATAAGGAAACTGGAAAATTACCTTATGAGTCTATGGACAGAGGTGATAACATCGACGACTGGTTTACAGGAGACGGTTACACTGCAAAAGGAAAAGAAATTATCGCTAGAATTGAGAAATATAAATCAGATATTAAAGCTGCTTTAGGTACAGATAAAAAATATGCTGGTATTATTTCTGAGGTTGAAAAGAAATTTGATGTTTCTGATGTAAAAAACAAAGAAGGTATCAAAGAAAGATATTTAGAATATCACTTCAAAGGATTTCCTGCAATTGCATCAGCTGCAAAACTTTCAGCCTGGCAAAATGACGTAAAGAAAACAGAAGCTGACGTTTATAACAGTGCTTTAGGAAAAGCGGCTGTAGCTGCTGCTTCTTACAGTAACTACAAAGCAATTGTTGTTTTAGAAAAAAGTGCTTATTTCCAGGGAGAAAAAGTAACTGGTAAAGTAGTTTTAGGTCGTTATGACGAAAATACATCGCCAACATCATTTAATTTAAATGGTAGACCAGGAAAAATTGTTGCTGGTCAAGCAGTTGTTGATATGACTGCAGGTGGAGTTGGTGAACAAGAAATCAAAGGACAGTTTACATTCTTGGAAGATGGAAAAACAATTCCTCTTGCATTTACTGGAAACTACGTTGTAGTACCGAGACCAAACTCTGCTACAATTTCTGCTGATAAAATGAATGTAGTGTATAGAGGAGTTGTTAACCCAATCTCTGTATCATTCGCTGGTGTTGCTGACAACAAAGTTGTTGCAAGTGCTCCGGGATTATCTTCTGCAGGTAAACCAGGAAAATATAACATGAGCCCAGGTTCTGGTAATGAAGCTACAATTTCTGTTACAGGTACATTACCAAACGGAGATAAAGTTACAGATAAGAAAACATTTAGAATTAAAGGTATTCCTGGACCAACTGGTACAATTAGAGGTGAGCAAGGTGTTGTTAAAGGACCTAAGTCTAACTTAGAAGTTGCTACTATTGGAGCTAAATTAAATGACTTTGATTTTGAAGTTGGTTTAGATGTTGTTGGATTTAATATGAAAATTGCAGGACAACCTACTGTTGTTGTTACTGGTAACAGATTAAATGCACAATGTAAACAAGTACTTTCAAGAGCCGGAAAAGGAGATCAGGTTACTATTTCTGAAATTAAAACTAAACTTGTTGGAGCTGGTAGTTATTTATTGCCAAGAACTGCTCCGGTAATTTTTGAAATACTATAATAAAAGTAGGTAAACCTACATTCAATATTTTATAATAATACCACGATGAAAGTAAGAAATTTTTTAATAGCTATTGTTTCTATCGCTGGAGGTTTTTCTTCTTATGCGCAATCTAATTTGCTAAATGCGAAAACACCTGCTCAGATAGGACTTAAAACTCCTGCGCAACTTATCTCTGATAATGATAAACCTTTGGCTTATGGTTATGTAGATGATAGAGATATCTTGATGGGAAAAACTACTTGGGAAATCATTGATTTAAATGAAAAAATCAATTTTCCAATGTATTTTCCGGTAGATACGGCTAATATTGGTTCTGACAGACGTTCGCTTTACGACGTTTTGACGAAAGCTGTTAAAAACGGCAAAATAACTGAAGTATATAGCGACAGTTATTTCAATACTAAAAAATCTTTGAAAGACATTCAGGGTGCATTATCTCGTATTGATACAACAGATGCTGGTAGAGAGTTAATCAACCAATATCCGGATGACTACAAATCACGTGTTGTGAAGAAAAAAGTTGTTACCGGAACTGGTAAAAAGAAAGTTGTTTCTTATGTTGAGGAAACAGTTGGTCCAACAAGATCTGTACCGGCTGAATATATCCTGAAACAAGACTTAACAGCAGCTGATGTTACACAGTATAAAATAAAAGGATACTGGTATTTTGACAAACGTCAGAGTGAACTGAAATATCGTTTACTAGGAATTTGTCCTGTAACTCCGGATGTTTATACAATGAATAGTGACGAAAAAGATTATATCGAGTTGTTCTGGGTTTTCTTCCCTAATGCAAGAGAAGCATTACATGAAGCAAAAGCTTTTAATGACAATAATTCTGCGCTTCCAATTTCATTCGATCAGATCTTAAATTCAAGACGTTTTAATGCAGTAATCTATAAAGAAGAAAACTTGTACGGAGATCGTGAGATCAAAGATTACATGAAAGACAATGCACAAAACCAATTGTTAGAATCTGAAAGAGTAAAAGAGAAGATTCGTAACTTTGAACAAGATATGTGGAATTACTAAGTATCTTAGTACATATAAAAAAAGCTCTTATTGCCTTGGCAATAGGAGCTTTTTATTTTTCAAGTCTTTTTAAATTGTTATCAAGTATTTAAGAATAATGAATTTTGTGTTAAATATTTGATAATGAGTTGTGTGTTGTAGGTTGAAGATATTTATTACATTTATTATAACATATGACTGTTAAAAGCTATTTTTTTGTTCGAATATTAAAAATTCAGTTAATTGTAGGAAAATAAACAATAAAATAAAAAATATTGCGTTAGCTTTGCTATAAAATGTGTTATGATGAAAGGAAATCTTTTTTTAATGTTTATTGTTTTTGTTGCAGGAAGCTTTGCTTCAAATGCACAATCTAATTTGCTAAATGCGAAAACAGCTGACCAAATCGGACAGAAGAGTGCTGCACAGCTTATTTCTGATAACGATAAACCATTAGCTTATGGTTATGTGGATGATCGTGATATTTTGATGGGAAAAACTGTTTGGGAAATTATTGATTTGAATGAAAAAATCAATTTGCCTTTATATTTTCCGATAGATACGGCTAATATTGGTCCTGACAGGCGTTCGCTTTACGATGTTTTAACAAGAGGTATTAAAAGCGGTAGAATAACCGAAGTATACAGTGATAGTTATTTTAATACTAAAAAATCTTTAAAGGATATTCAGGGAGCCTTATCTCGTGTTGATACAACTGATGCGGGCAGAGAATTAATCAATCAATATCCGGATGATTATAGAACACGTGTTGTAAAGAAAAAAGTGGTAACGGGCACGGGTAAAAAGAAAGCTGTTTCTTATGTTGAAGAAACAGTTGGGCCAACACGATCTGTACCTGCTGAGTATATCCTGAAGCAGGATTTAACCGCAGCTGATGTTACCCAATACAAAATTAAAGGATATTGGTATTTTGACAAGCGACAAAGTGATCTGAAGTATCGTATGTTAGGGATTTGTCCTGTTACCCCAGATGTTTATACGATGAATAGTGATGAGAAAGACTATATTGAACTATTCTGGGTTTTCTTTCCCAATGCGCGGGAGGTCTTACACGAAGGAAAAGCTTTTAATGATAAAAACTCCGCAGTTCCAATTTCATTTGATCAGATCTTGAATTCGAGACGTTTTAATGCCATTATATATAAAGAAGAAAATATGTACGGAGATCGTGAGATCAAATCATATATGAAAGATAATGCTCAGGACCAATTATTAGAATCTGAAAGAGTAAAAGAAAAGATTCGTAATTTCGAAGAAGATATGTGGAACTACTAAGTAGCTAAATAACATTAAAACAAAAACTCTTAGTACCTTTGTGTTAAGAGTTTTTTTATATTTTTATCTTTTACACATGTTAGATTATTTAATTGTCGGATCCGGGTTGGCCGGAATTTCTTTTGCGGAAGTTGCCCTTAAAAACAATAAATCTATTTTAATAGTAGATAATATGTCTCAGGTATCTTCAAGAGTAGCCGGAGGATTTTATAATCCAGTTATTTTAAAGAGATTTAGTGAAGTCTGGAATGCTCAGGAACAATTGGTTATAATGAATGATTTCTATAATCATATCGAAACCAAATTACAAACCAAGTTTAATTTTAAGCTTCCTATACTTAGAAAATTTTTCTCTATAGAAGAACAAAACAATTGGTTTGCAGCTTCGGATAAGATTAATCTTGCGCCTTTTTTGTCTACAAAAATAATTTCCAAAAAATATAAAGGCATTGATTCTCCGTATGATTACGGCGAAGTACTGCATACTGGTTATGTAGATACTATGTTGTTATTAGATACCTATAGAGAATATTTGCAAGAGAATAATCTGCTTCTAAATCAGTTTTTTGATTATGGTTATATTGAGTTTTTTGATTTCGGAATTCAATATAAAAATATTCAGGCTCGTAATATTGTTTTTGCAGAAGGATTTGGATTGCATAAAAATCCTTTTTTTAATTATCTGCCCCTTGATGGTACTAAGGGAGAGATGTTCGTTATAAAAGCTCCTGATTTAGACCTGGATGTTATTATGAATACAAGTGTGTTTATATTGCCAATGGGTAATAATTTATTTAAAGTGGGCGCTACTTACAACTGGGAAGATAAAACTGATTTGCCTACTGAAGCAGGAAAACAAGAATTAATAGAACGTATAAAAGAAATCATTAACTGCGATTTTGAGATTGTAGAGCATTACGGAGGTGTCCGGCCTACAGTAAAAGACAGGAGGCCACTGATAGGAACTCATGAAGAGTTTAAGTCACTCCATATTCTCAACGGATTAGGAACGAGAGGAGTGATGCTTGGGCCATCAATGGCAAAAGTTTTATATGATTATATCGAAAATGAAATTCCTTTAACCCGTGAAATTGATATTAAAAGATTTCATAAGAGATATTTAAAAAGTCTTATTTCTGACCGGCCTTAGGATCATAAGAAACAAACATATTAATGTATAGATTTCTTGAAAGTCGTAAAACAAAAGGAAACAATACAATTAAGGTAATTACAATTGCTATAAATGACTCTTCGATCGTGGCTTTGAAAAATACAAACGAGACGATAAATGCAGCAATTCCTACGGCAACATTCAATCCGTAACTTACATACATTGCACCATAAAAAAATGAAGGTTCAATTTGATATTTGAATCCACAATGACTGCAATGATCGTTCATTTTTAGAACTTTAGTCAAGTGAAGCGGATTTTTGTCTGAATACATGCTTTCTTTTTGGCATTTTGGACAACTTCCTGTTAAAATACTATTTAGTTTCGATCCTTTTTTTAACATTTGCAAAAAATTAAAATTACCCATTGATTTGGGAGTGTAAATTTACACAATCAATTAGTTATAAAATAACATTACATGCTTAATATACACAATTTATCGGTTTCTTTTGGTGGTACTTATTTATTCGAAGAGGTAACTTTTCGTTTAGGTGCCGGAGATCGTGTTGGACTTGTCGGGAAAAATGGTGCTGGAAAATCAACTATGCTTAAAATGCTGGCAAGAGATTTTGCTCCTGATTCCGGAGTTATTTCTCAGGAGAAAGATATCAAAATGGGGTTTTTACGTCAGGATATCGATTTTGAACGCGGAAGAACGGTACTCGAAGAAGCTTACGAAGCTTTTACTGAAATAAAAATTGTAGAAAAAAAATTAGAAGAAATCAATCATCAATTGGTAACCAGAACCGATTATGAAAGTGAAGAATACGGTCAAATTATCGAAGATTTGTCTGAGTATACACATCGTTTTGATCTTCTAGGAGGTTACAATTATGTGGGCGATACAGAGAAGATACTTTTAGGATTGGGTTTTAAAAGAGAAGTTTTCAATAACCAAACCGAAACATTCTCAGGAGGTTGGAGAATGCGTATCGAGTTGGCTAAATTATTATTACAATCCAATGATGTTTTATTGCTGGATGAGCCTACCAACCACTTAGATATAGAAAGTATCATCTGGTTAGAAAGTTTTCTTCGTAATTATCCGGGTGTTGTCGTAATCGTATCACACGATAAAATGTTCCTTGATAATGTAACGAATCGTACGATTGAAATCTCATTAGGAAAAGCATACGATTTTAATAAACCTTATTCTCAGTATTTAGAATTACGTCATGAAATTCGTGAGAAGCAATTGGCAACTCAAAAGAATCAGGCAAAGAAAATTGAAGAAACAGAAAAATTAATCGAGAAATTCCGTGCAAAAGCTTCAAAAGCTTCGATGGCGCAATCGTTGATTAAAAAGTTAGATAAAGTAGAAAGAATTGAAGTAGATGAAGATGATAATTCTGTAATGAATATTTCTTTTCCAGTTTCAAAAGAACCAGGAAAAGTGGTTGTCGAAGCAGAACATGTTACAAAAGCGTACGGAGATAAAGTGATTCTAAAAGATATCGATTTGCTGGTAGAACGCGGAAGTAAAATTGCTTTTGTGGGCCAAAACGGACAAGGGAAATCGACTTTTATCAAAGCCATTGTAAACGAATTCGAATATCAGGGAAATATCAAATTAGGGCACAACGTACAATTGGGTTATTTTGCTCAAAATCAGGCAGAATATCTTGATGGCGAAATTACCTTGCTGCAAACTATGGAAGACGCAGCAACAGACACGAACCGTTCAAAAGTTCGTGATATGTTAGGTTCGTTTTTATTTCGAGGCGATGATGTCGAGAAAAAAGTAAAAGTACTTTCAGGTGGCGAGCGTAATCGTTTGGCACTTTGTAAGTTGTTATTGCAGCCTATCAACGTATTGCTGATGGATGAGCCTACGAATCACTTGGATATTAAATCTAAAAATGTGCTGAAAGCGGCGCTTCAAAAATTTGGAGGAACCTTATTATTGGTTTCTCACGATAGAGATTTTCTTCAGGGAATGTCGAATATCGTGTACGAATTCAAAGATCAAAAAATAAAAGAATATTTAGGAGACATCAATTATTTCTTAGAACAGCGCAATCTCGAAAATATGCGTGAAGTCGAGAAAAAAGATGTCGCAAAAGCCGCTGCTCCAAAAGAAAGCAATAAAACTTCCTACGAAGACCAGAAAAAAGGCAAAGCATTACAAAACCGATTAAGCAAAGTCGAAAGTCAGATCAAACAATTAGAGAAAGACATTCAGCACGATGATAAATTGTTAGCCTCTAATTATGACAAACATATCGAAGATGCTTCCTTTTTTACTGCGTACAACAAGAAGAAAAAAGATTTAGATCAATTACTTCTTGATTGGGAAATCGTTCAGGAAGAAATAGACAATTTTAACGCTTAGTCTGGTTTCAGTCTCAGTTTCAGCCTTTGTCAAAGTTTTTAAGCTTTGACAAAGGTTTTTTTATGATTAATTTTTAGAAGCTAATCCAGCTTTCCGTTACAAGTCCTCACAAAAAAAAACTATTTTTCTAAACCATAAAACGAGCTTCCGTTGGTCGCTGTTTTCTGGCAAGAAAAATTAGTTTTTTTTGCTCCGGGCTTTCCTCTTCAATCTGGGCTAGGAGTTACAGTTTTCAGTTTTCGGTCACAGTATTCAGTTTCAGGTCTAGAATTTTCACATTGACAAAAAACAAGAATAAAAACCTGCGAACATCCGTTCAAACCCGCGTCATCCGCGTGCCATAAACCAACGCCTATTCACATTTCGCAAAAAATATTACTGAATAATCCCAATGCTTTTAGAATGCATAATCGCTTCACTGCTATTTTTATAATAACAAACAGAAACTTCTAATGCCTCTAAGTTTTTCATGATTTTTTTAGTCGCTTCTTTTTGATTCTTACCGGTTTGCCTGATGTAAACTGCTTTTACCGTCACAGGAAATATTTTGCAGATACGTTCATACAAAATAGGATCGTGTTGCGAATCATCTCCTAGTAAAACATATTTAAGGTTGGGATAAAACTCCAGAACGTGTTTTATTTTATCAAACTTATGATCGTGATTGCCGCGTCCGCTCATAAAAAAGTCGGTGATGCCTCTCTTGATATCCTTCAATAAAATTACAGCTCTTGGCAGTTTGTGTATTTTAGTAAATTTTACAATAAATCGGTATAAATTCCATTCGCTGCTCGAAACATAAAAAAAAGCATTTTCTTCTTCTTTATTATGCCGCCCGGCCGAACTCAAAGCCTGATAATGTGGTACAACATCTGTAAAAACCTTTCGGTCGTTTACATTTTTAAATAAAAGAATATAGATCTTTTTAAAGAAATTCTGAGTATGCGAAATCAAAAAAGTATCATCAATATCAGAGATAATGCCTAATTTTCCTTTATGAGGTCTTATAAAACTGCCTTTTTCAGTTATAGTTTCATTTTCATCTTTAATACTCACCTCATATTCCATCCATCCAAAATTGGTTTCAGTTTCCAGCGGAATACAAAACTTAAAATATCCGTCATCCAATGTTTTGGTATGAATCTCCTGACTGCCGCACTTTAGGTAAATATCAAAATTTTCAAGTGTTTTTATCCTAAACTGATTGATAATCGAACGTGCATTTTTTAAGTTTTTCTTCTGAAAATCATAATCATACGTTCTTTTAAAAACATGCCCCATTACAATTAATTCTTCTTCATTGGCATAACCTCGATATAATTGTAAAATTGGTTTCATTAATTGCGTATATTTATATATAGATGCTGTAAATTAATTATTTTAATTGACTTTAAAAATAAAACTTTGAAAAAGAATATAATATTTGTTGTAAACCCTATTTCCGGAGACCTTGATAAATCAGATTTGATCGAGGCTGTAGAAGAGTTTGCAACTACGAATAATTTTGACCTGACGGTTTATGAAACCACAGGCAAAAGTGACCAAAAAGAAATACAATCACTGTACAACCAATATCAACCGGAACGAATTGTAGTGGCGGGCGGTGACGGCACCATAAAGATGGTTGCTGAGGCAATGGAAGAATTTGATGTCATAATTGGCATCTTACCTGCAGGATCAGCAAACGGTTTATCTGTTGATTTGAATTTGCCCACTACAATAGAGGAGAACCTGAAAATAGCTTTTCTTAACCGTTATATCGAAATGGATATGATTTGTATCAACGGCAAAAAAAGTATCCATTTGAGCGATATTGGCCTTAATGCCGATTTAGTTAAAAACTACGAACAAAGTAACCTAAGAGGAATTTGGGGATATGCTTTGCAGGCTTACAATACCCTTGTAGACTCCAGCGAACCTTTTGTTGCTAGAATTACGGCAAATAAAGAAACAGTTGAGCATACGGCAAGAATGATTGTAATTGCCAATTCTAAAAAATACGGAACCGGCGTAACAATTAATCCCAATGGTGCGATGAACGACGGACGATTTGAATTGGTTATCTTAAAAAGCCTGGATTTATTATTGCTTGGAAAAATCATTACCGGAAATATGCCAATTGATTCTGATGATATTGTAATTATTTCGACAGACAAAGCGACTATAAAAACAAATTATCCGGTTAATTTTCAGATTGATGGTGAATATTGTGGAGCGCAGACATCATTAGATATTCATATTTTGCACAAACAAATGAAGATTGCGATTCCTTAGATGAAAATTTAGTTTAGAAAAAGTTTTGAACCAAAAGCGTGAGAAATTTTATTTTTAAGCAAAATACCCATTGTTATTGTCATTTCGACGAAGGAGAAATCTCCGCGAGAAGCTCGACAAAGATTGGATACTCGTTGCGGAGTTACTTGCGGAGATTTCTCCTTCGTCGAAATGACAAAAATGCGCAGACTAACTTTAAAATTGAGCTTTTGCAAAGATTTTTGAATCCTTGGTTTAAACCTTTTTATTTAAAAGGATTACGTTCCTGCCAATCTGTTTTAGGTTCCAGATAATTGAATAATTTGGCAATGTTATGATTGATCAGGGCATTACTGTGCGTAATTAATCCGTACATTTTTACGGGTTTTGCACCAACAGAACTTTTGATTTCCAGTGCTGTTCTTGCAAAAACAATTTCAGAAAAACCCTTATTGATAGAATAAGCAATCATGTCGTATAACATATTCAGGTACAACATTTTTTCACGCTGAATAGTTTCGTCATAACCTAAAAAGTACGTGTCTATTACATTTCCGTTTTTAATTAAAGTGTTGAAACCTATTAGTTTTTCCTCTAAAAAATAACCATAAAACAAAAAGTTATCTTTCATGATTTCTTTAAAAAAACTAAAGTGGTTTCGGGCTAAGAAAAAAGTATTGAAAGGCGCATTTTTAGCCACATGAAAATACAAATCATAAATAACGTCTTCATACTTTTTAATATCTTCCAGAGACATTCTTTGTTTTTGAATTCCATCTGCTTTTTTTCGGGCGCGTTTGTACTGATCGCGATATTTTTTTGATAAGGCATCAATATAATCCTGTTCAGTTGTCCAGTTTTTATTGATTTCAAAAATCATGTTGGGCTGCGTCGAAAACGTATAATTATTCTTAAATTCAGCTTGCAAAGGTTCAATTTCACTTTTAGTAAAATCTTTTATGCTGGTAATATGTACTTTTTTGCCACTCGCTTTCAAATCTTTTTTAAGCTGATTGATTGCTTTATGAAGTGTTTTTATTGCTTTTGTTTGCTTGATATTCTCTTTAAAAGCAAAGGCATTTTGACCTGTCAGCATATTGTTGCCAACGAAAAGTACATGAGAAGCAAAATTTTTGAAAGCAAAATTGCGTACCGAAGTTTTCAGGCACTGATCACGTTCTCCAAAAGAATCCAGTTTTTCTGCAAATAAAAATTGAGTTAAGACAATTCCCACTAGTTGATCTTCGTCGAAAATCCCAATAAAATGACAAATCATATTTACCGGAGAAGAATTTTCCAGTACTTCCAGATATTCCCTGGTTAAAAAAATATTATTGACAGCCAGCGAATTCCATTCTAAAGGTAATAATGAAGCGCTGTTGTAAATTTTAAAAGAATAAGTTGTATTCAAAAGTGTAAGCTAATTTTTTCAAAATTAGGTAATATTTATAATAACTTGTCCGGTTTAAGTTATTATTAAGAAAAACCCGTTTGAGTTTCGATTTCAAACGGGTTTCTTTCTTTGTCATTATGCATAAGCACATATAATTCCGCCCATTAATGTTAGGGTTAAAATCCAGTATCCGGCATTTATAAAAATGTATTTCCAGGATTTTCTTTCGAATAAGCCATTAATAGCTAACATAGGGAAAGCAAAAAATAACCCCGATATAAATCCATGAAGGGCTCCGTGTTTAAAAGTACGATACGCAGTTCCGTAATCGGCCATAAAAGCAGCAAAGGAAGGTTTTGCAGTTGCTATTAAAGGTGGTCCGCCAACCATTCCTACTGCTCCTGACTGGTGAATCGTCAAGGCTGAGATGATCATAGTCATCATTAGGGAAAAGATGTAGGTAAGCCCGAAAATTTTAATCATATTTCCGTTTTTTAGTGCTTCAGGTGTTAGTCCGGCTTCTCGCATCCAGACAGTTCCAAATACTTTAGGGTTGTACCAGATAAAACCGGTAACAAGAGTAATTAATGCTGAAATAAAAAAGGGTAAGAAGTTCATTTCCATAAGATTAGGTTTTTAGATTAGTTGTTCAAATTTAAGTAAAAAACTGTTAGCTTTATTCTTTTTCATATTTTCGAATATAGCATACTGAATTCGTTATTTACCACTAGAAAAAAATAATATATAATTAAGATCTTATTTTTTAAGAATTTGCTTTTTTTTCATAACTTTAATTCATCAATTTGCAGAATCAAATTGAATGAAAAAAATAAACAAACCTTTTTAATAATAAAATTATGGTAGTACAGTATCAAGGTGAACAATACGGAAAATCAACTACATTTACGATAAGAATAATAGGCAACAATTTGTCTAAAAGCAGTTCTAATTACCAAATTGATTTATTGGTAGGGGATAAGAAATTACCAACTTTTACAACATCAATTCATCAAAGTTTATCGAATTGCCTAAAAGAAATTTATTTGTTTAGAAAACATAACGGAATCGTATTCAATGCTTCATCAGAAAAAGTGGCAACACCTTTGGTGCCTTACGATCAGGTGTTGTATAATTATAACAAATATGCTTTGTTTATGGCTTAAGCTATTCTTTTTCATAAAATACAAAAAAAGACTATTCAAACGAATAGTCTTTTTTTTGTAAATTTTTATATCTCTGTACAAAGTCAGAATTTCGGTATAACTCCAATAATAAGAAGTGCTTATGTTATATTTTAGATTCAATTCATCAACGAATTCTTTTAAAGAACTGCTGAAAATAACTATGAGTTTTTAATTTTAAATTTCATAAATCTGCCGGCTTTCTTTTGCGACTTGTTTCTAAAAAATATTGGTACTTTGAGATCCTTTGACTTTGGAAAATAAAAAAGCTTCAGATTTCTCTGAAGCTTTTACCTTGTAGCGGGAACAGGACTCGAACCTGTGACCTTCGGGTTATGAGCCCGACGAGCTGCCTACTGCTCTATCCCGCGATGTTTCGGGTGCAAAGATAAGCACTAAATACGGTTATGCAAAGAAATTTATGAATTATTTTTAAATCTAGGCTTTTTTGTTGTAAATGTTTAAAATATAGAGGTTTAAATATACAGAATGTAAAGCTTACATTTTATAGTTTAATAATTCTACGTAAGGATCTCCTTTTAAGCCTAATAAAAATGCAAAAGCAGGCTCGGTTTTGTAACCATTTTGTTTGAGTCTGATGATCTCTAATCTAAAATTTTCATCTTTCGATTGTAGAATTTCATGTTCAATGATCATATGTTTGTACCCGTTTTGATCTTTAGTGGGGGTATTTTGTCCAAATACTTCAATTTCAAAATCATTTATTTTGAAGTTGGCAATCACAGAATCTTTATCATTAATGATCGTCTCTCTGATGGTGAATTCATTTTCTTTTCCGAAAACTGAATTCAGTTTGGCTATAAAATCGGCTTTGTTTTTCCAGTAACAAACAATATCGAGATCGCTGTTTTCAATATCAATATTGATTGGAATTGTTCCAACCAAAATGGGGTCAAATGCAGCGAGGTTTGATAAAATCCTGTTTTGAGTTAAGATTTCAAATGCCTTTTGTTGTTTTTGATTTCCGTTTTTTAAATATTCGATAGTAGAAAAGTCTTTCATTATTATAATTTATCAGGATACAACTGATTAACAGTTTTGATTCGACTATTAATCTGCAAAAGCAATAATACCGCTTTTTCGGTTTTCTGCAAGGTCAAGTAATTGGTTTAATTGCCTGGTGTCCGTATCTTCTTGCAGGGATGATTTTGTGCTGTTTTTACGAATTTGTAATATTGTTTTGGTAGTCCATCTAAAGTCTGAGTAATAATAATACTGTTTTTCAATAATTCCTTTAGTTTTTAAATTACGAAATGTACTATCGTTAAGCTGACCAATAAATTCAAGGCCTGTTGGAGAATCCGGAGTAATTTGCTCGTCTTGTATAATATAAAAATCTAACATAGGATCTAATTATTCTTTGATATAATTTTTTTCTTCCTTTATCTCGGCTTCAATTCTTTTATTAATATTGATTTTAGCATTGGTAAAAACAAAAATAGTGGTTTTGTATTCGCGGGCGTATTTATTGGTTATTTCGCCAGCGATGACAGATGTTTGAAAAAACGGACCAGTTTCTTTAAGTTCTGTACTTTTTTCTTCATAATCTTTAATTCTTATGAGGTTTTTATATTGGATACCCAAATCAAACCAATTGACATAATCAGCATTAAAAGAAACTGCTTTTATTCCTTTTTTAGTATAATAATTTATGGCTCCGGCTTGTCCGTAATTGTCGCAAAGTACTATCGTTTCTTTTTTGTTGGGGATTAAATCATAAACAGAATCTGTTTTTCGGGCGAGTTCTCTCCAACCCAGCATATCGGCAAAATCCTGTGGCAAGTCATGATCTTTTCCGTCTTCCCAACGAAGCATTCCCAGTTTTTTATATTTCTCAGGATTTTGTGTGAAATATTCCGGACTTTTATTGGGGAAAGCCAAATTATACATTGGAATGAAAAATAATAAAGGGATAATGATAAACACCGGTTTTAAATATCGTTTCCAACCTGTTTGCAGGATTTGAGAAAGAAAAGCAGCACCAAAAGCAATATAAACAGGGTACAGGCCAATAGCATAATATGCTTTGGCTTTGAAATACATAAAGATGACAAGGGTAAAAATCAGCGATGCAAAAAAGAATTTGAATCTGGCAAAAGGTTTGTAAAATAGCAAAGCGTATAAAGCCGCGATGATAACAAAGAAAGAACCGATGAAGAATAATAGTTGTTCTTTTAAAAATCCCAAACGATCAACATTTACCAATTGAGTTTCAGACAATTCTTTCATGTGATGTACGATCGGAAACTCATTGTTGTATTGCCATAAAAGATTGGGTAAGATTAGGATTAACCCCAAAATCAAAGCAAAATAGAGTTTTTTCTCTACCAATACTTTTCGTTGGCTGGATAATAAAAGAGCTGGCAACAGACCAATTAACAGAAAGAGAATGTTGTATTTGTTTAGGAAACCAAAGGCAAATACAGTAGCAGCGATAAAAAGCCATTTGGTTTTTTCTGTCGAAAAATATTGTATAATAGTGTAATAAAATCCTGTCCAGCATAAAACATCTAATGAGTTGGGCTGATAGAGTATATTAATTCGCAAAAGTGATGAAAACATAATACAAGTCGCTCCAAGAATCAGGGCGTATAAATTGCCTTTCAAAACTTCAATAGTTTTCCAGACTATTAAAAGTGTCAAAGCACCAAAAAGGGCAGGGAAAAACTTTACCCAAAAAACAGAATTTCCCAGAATAAAAATGATATAGGAAAACCATGAAGTGACTGGCGGAACTGATAAATAACCCCAGGCCAAATGGTGTGCCTGATCCAGATGCAGGTATTCATCGCGCTGCAGATCATATTCGGGATTGATTAACAGATATTGTAAAACAAATTTTAGAAGGATAAACGCAATTAGAATGATTGTTTTTTTGGTCATGAAGATTTGGTTTATTGGTGGTTAATGGTATAGCGAATATATAATTTATTTTAAATGAACGATAAGACGAGTTGTGCTCCCAAATGTTACAAAAAAAAGCTCCAGATTTCTCTGAAGCTATTATTGAATTTACTATTGTGAATTGAAGTTCCTTTTTTTTGAATTTGGTCCGGAATCTTCGGGGTATTTTTGAGATTTTAGAAAATTTATTCTTCTAATGCCTCCTCAAATTCCATATGATCGATTTTTTCAACTTCTACTGGTCTGGAAGCTTTTAGTTTATTAAATCTTTCCAATTGTTCTGTTTCTCCTTCTTCACCGCTGAAATAAGGAAAAACATCCATAATTGGAGACTCTGAAACTGCCGGGATAGAATATTCTCCCATTGTACTTTGCATTACGTGCAGTGTATTGTCATAAGCTTCTCTTACGTCATTTGCCTGCACTAACATGTACATATTCGTTTTTCTTTCTTTACCGCTTTCTTCGTCATAAGCCAGTAATGAAACTTTCGATTTAAACCAGCGATCTGCATTTTCAAAAGGATGAATCTCAGCATAATTCGCCACTTTTATATTTGTGATTTTAAATTCTTCACTTATATAAGCTGCCATCTCTTCATTAATTCTTTTTTCAGCTTCGGTATACGATAAAGCATCAACCAAATAAGGTTCTGTTAAAACTTTTTGTCCTCCCGTTTCGTCTGTCTTTCTATATTTTACTTTGCATTCGTACCAAGTTGCACTCATCTCTATTTTTTTTTTTTTTAAGGAGGTCAAAGATAGATTTTAAAGGAAAATAAATTTTTAATTCCTGAAATAGATATTCACAATTTTGAAAGGTTTTTAGGAATGTTTTGATTGTTAGTGGTTTAGTTTTTTATCGGGATTTATGGTTTAATAGATTTGGTCAGAATTGTAAACGAACATTCAATTTCTTCTTTAGGTATTCAGATGAACTTTTATATATTTGAATAGTGATGATGCGATGATAATTAACAATCAGGATGGCAATGATGAATTTGTTTAATAAAAAATCGAAAAAAAAATGAAGCAAAATATGTATGATGATAAAGACTTTTTCGACAATTATGGCAAAATGCCACGTTCAGTCGACGGCTTAAACGCAGCAGGTGAGTGGCATATTTTACAAAAAATGCTGCCTGATTTTCAGGGAAAAAATGTTCTTGATCTGGGTTGTGGCTATGGATGGCATTGTATTTATGCAAAAGAACAAGGCGCAGCAAAAGTAATTGGGATTGACTTATCAGAAAAAATGATCGAGAAAGCAAAGCAAAATTCAAAACAACTCGTGATCGGGTATCATCAAATGCCAGTTGAGGATATTCAATTTGAAGACGAAGAGTTTGATATTGTTTTTAGTTCGCTTACTTTTCATTATATAGCCAATTTGTCTGCTGTTTTTAGTAAAATCCATAGGTTCTTAAAAAAGGGTGGAAGTTTTGTTTTTTCTATGGAGCATCCTGTTTTTACTTCAAAAAAAGAGCAGGATTGGTTTACGGATGAAAGCGGAAACAGATTGCATTGGCCAGTTGACCATTATCAAAACGAAGGAATCAGGCAAACGAATTTTTTAGGGCATAATGTTGTTAAGTATCATCGCACTGTGGCAAGTATTATAAATGCAGTAATTGAATCTGGTTTTACGATTCAGCAAATATCAGAACCGGGACCATCAGAGGAAATTATCGCAAAATATCCTGAAATGAAAGACGAATTAAGAAGGCCAATTTTCATTATGATTTCGGCATTAAAATACAATAATTGATTCAAAAAGTAATCTACAAACATTTAAAATAAAAACATGAATACCGATATAAAAAACACAACAATCAGAAGTGCTGTAAATGATGATCTGCCTAAACTTAGCCAATTTCTTCAGCTTCTTGTTGATGCAGAACGCCCTTTTGATCCAACACTAAAAGAAGGGGAAATATTTTATTATAATATAGAGGGACTTATTGCAGATAAGGCGACTGAAGTTTTGGTTGTCGAAAATAACAATGAAATTATTGCATGCGGATATGCACAAATCCGATCAGCCAAAGAATATGAAAAACATGAATGGTTTGGTTATCTGGGATTTATGTTTGTGAGTCCGGAATTTAGAGGAAAAGGAATTAATAGTTTACTGATTAATGATCTTAAAAAATGGATTTTGGCCCAGGGAATAACAGAGGTTAGACTTGAGGTTTATGCAGAGAATGAAGCAGCGGTTAAAGCATATGAAAAAGCAGGTTTTAAAAAACTAATTACTACCATGCGCTGTGATATTGGATAATATTTGATTTAGTAATAAATCTTTTCAATAAGGGAATTTCGGGATAGCAATAATGAATTTCGGGATGCACATTATTTTGCGGGTAGGCTTAACTTTGAGTAAATCAAAAATAAATTAGTTATGAGTTCTACCACTTCAAAATTCGAAAAATTATTAAATGGTTCTAAAGAATATGGAAATGTGAACCACCAACCCGACTCTAGTAAAGAGATTCAAATTAATACGCCTGAAAAAACAATGCCTTTTTCAGACCAGATAGGAAACTATCAGCGTAATAAAGCGATTCCTTCAAAATTATACAAAGACAGTAAGATTTATATTGTAGGAAGCGGTATCGCCGGAATGGCGGCTGCGTACTATTTTATTCGCGACGGTCATATTCCGGGAGAGAATATTGTTTTTCTGGATCAGCTGCACGTAGATGGCGGATCACTTGATGGAGCCGGAAATGCTACCGATGGTTATATTATTCGCGGTGGCCGTGAGATGGATATGACCTATGAAAATCTTTGGGATATTTTTCAGGATATTCCGGCTCTGGAGTTGCCTGAACCTTATAGTGTATTAGACGAATATCGTTTGGTAAACGATAATGATCCTAATTACTCAAAAGCGAGATTAATTCATCAGAAAGGGCAAATTAAAGATTTCAGCAAATTTGGGCTGGATAAAAAAGACCAGCTTGCGATTATAAAATTGTTGCTTAAAAAGAAAGAAGATTTAGATGATATCACCATCGAAGATTATTTTAGTAAATCCTTTCTCGAAAGTAATTTCTGGTTCTTTTGGCGTACCATGTTTGCTTTTGAAAACTGGCATAGTCTCTTAGAGTGTAAATTATACATGCACCGTTTCCTTCACGCGATAGACGGAATGAAGGATCTTTCTTGTCTGGTTTTCCCAAAATACAATCAATACGATACATTCGTTACACCGCTTAGAAAATTTCTTCAAAGCAAAGGGGTTCAAATCGATCTTAATACACTGGTAAAAGATTTGGATATTCATAGTGATGTAAATGGCAAAATTGTCGAAGCTATTATTGTAGAAAAAAACGGTAAAGAAGAAAGAATTCCTGTGGGCAAAGAAAATTATGTAATTGCCACAACAGGTTCAATGACCGAGGATACTTTTTATGGAGATAATAAAACGGCCCCGGCCATCGATTTAAATAAAGATAGCAGCGGACAGAGTGCCGGCTGGAAATTATGGAAAAACCTGGCAGCCAAATCACGTGTTTTTGGAAAACCGGAAAAATTCTGTGGTAATATCGAAAAATCTTCCTGGGAATCTGCTACACTTACCTGTAGACCTTCTGCTTTTACAGAGAAAGTAAAAGAGTTATGTGTAAACGATCCTTATTCTGGTAAAACAGCAACGGGAGGAATAGTTACTATTAGCGATTCAAAATGGTTAATGAGTTTTACCTGCAACAGACAACCGCATTTTCCGGACCAGCCAGATGATATTTTAGTTATTTGGGTCTATGCCCTTTTTATGGATAAAGAAGGTGATTATGTCAAAAAAACAATGCCACAATGTACAGGTAATGAACTTCTGGCAGAGTTAGCGTATCATCTTGGAATTGTTGATCAGATAGACAATATTATAGAAAATACAATTGTACGCAGTTCATTTATGCCTTATATCACTTCTATGTTTATGCCAAGAGCAAAAGGCGATCGTCCGCAGGTTGTTCCTGAAGGTTGTAAAAATTTAGGTCTAGTGGGGCAATTTGTAGAAACAAATAATGATATTGTATTTACCATGGAAAGTTCTGTGCGAACCGCCAGAATAGCCGTTTATGAATTATTGAATCTGAATAAACAGGTGCCGGATATTAACCCTTTGCAATACGATATTCGTCATTTGCTTAAAGCTGCTCAGTCATTAAACGATTATGAGCCAATAGTAGGAGAGGGACTTTTAAGAAAATTTCTAAAAGGAACTTATTACGAACATCTTCTTGTAGAAAACGCAGAAGACTCACAAGAGCATGAATCCTTTTTTACAGAGCAATTAAATAAATTAAAACACTGGATAGGAGGTATCAGAGATTAAAAATAAGCAGGTTTTTATAATCGAATAATAATTAAAAAAAATGACGCTAAGGTTTTGCTTTAGCGTCATTTTTGTATTATTTAACTGTTCTTTTTTCTTAAATCAGTAAGTTTTATACAGGAATATCAAAGGTTATTGCTTATTTTTATACGTAAATTAGTTTTCCGGATCAATAATTTAATCAACATTTATGTAGAATGGATCAGCCTTACGATAAAATAAGTGATACGTTGGCCTACTTTGAGGTTGATAATAATTTGCCCTATTATGTTTCTTCTGGCAAAAAACAAATAGATTATCCTCAGAAACCTTTCAGAATGGATTATTATTCGTTGTGTATTTGTACAGAAGGAGATATCGTTATTGGTATAGACGGGCAGCAGCATTATATTAGTCAGTATAGTTTATTGCTTGCAAGACCGGCCACAATTATTGCTTTTCAAAATATTAGCGAAGACTTTCGGGTGAAATTACTTTTCTTTGAAAAAGAATTTCTGCTAAAAAATATATCAGATCCTTTTATCATTGAGAGGCTTACATTTTTTAAAGACCAATCTTATGAGGTCATGCATCTCAAGGAAAAAGAAGCCAAAAAGCTGATTAGGCTCATGAAATACCTTGAGAATAAAATTAATGCAAATCTCAAATTCAAGGATGAAATTGTCAGGACTATCATCTTTAATTTACTTCTGGAAACGGCTGAATTTTTACCACAAGAAAAGCCTGAAAATGATTTAGTTCTCAATAATCCCAAAGAAATTTACTTTCAATTCCTCAGATTGGTAATGGAAAACATAAGCCAGCATAAAGGTGTTAATTATTATGCTCAAAAATTACATATTTCAAACAAATACCTGATTCAGATTGTAAAGAAAGCCGTAGATAAAACACCACATGAAATTATCGATGCGCATTTATTAAAAGAAGCTGTGGTGTTACTGGGAAATCCGGCAATCAATATAAGCGATATTGCATATCGATTGCGTTTTAATTCAGTTTCTGCCTTTGGTCGTTTTTTTAAAAAGCATTCCGCTATTTCTCCTACAGATTATCGTAGGATGCAAAATTTGTCTCATTAGTTTTAGATTATTTGATAAAAATGAGTTGCCGTTTTTTTATAAAACCATTATAAACTAAAAAGCTCCAGATTTCTCTGAAGCTTTGTTTTTTGTAGCAATGAATGTTCTAAAAATTAGTATTTACCTTTTTAGAACGATCTGCAATGTATGAGATTAGCCAGGTTACTTGCCCGTCTTTTACAAAGTATATTTTTTTTGATCCTACATTTGGAATACTTTCAAGGAAGTTTGCCAGTATGTTATTGGCAGAAATAAGATATTTCTGGTCGTAAGTACTCAAAACTCTTGCAGCTTCTTTATTGGTTTTGGCAAGATTATTAAACTTGTTAAAATTATTTTTCAGGATGGCATCATAATCAATCACATCTTGCAGGCTTAAAGGAACATAATGATCTTTTACGTTTTCATTATAATATAGAGTTGCAAAAGCCCATACAGCTCCTCCTGATAAATAGATTTTTTCTTTCTTTAACAAAAGAGGATTGGCATCAAGCATCTCTTTGATTTTCTTGCGAAGTACGGTGTTGAAATCAAAAGATTTTTCCTGATAAGTTGACATATCATTGACCTGGCTTTGATTTACAACTGTTTTTTTTACGGCATCCGTAAGTGTCATTGTACCAAAATCAAGTTCTAGAGGTATAAATTCTAATTTGTTATCTTCAAGTTCGTCAATATATCCGCCTTTAGTAGTTTGGGCACCAATATCAAGCAATAAAGCGTTAGCATAATCAACAGGCGGGATAGCGCCTTTTACTAGTATTTTAGCTTCTTCATCAACATTAATTACATCAAAACTTTTATTAGTCAGAGTAGTGATTTTATTTCTTAAAACGTCAATATTACGGGCAGTTGCAAAAACAGGAGCAGCAACTATAAATATATTGGCTTCCGGAACTTTAAATTCTTCTCTTATTTTTTTCAATTGGTCGACTACTATAATACTGGTTTTGTTGATGTCATCCTGAGGAACTTCGCCAGAAGCACCAATATGGTCTGCAAGACTTATTCTTTCGTTCGAGAAATAGAGAATCTTATAGTCTGCTTTCTTGATATTATTGATCTCAAGAACTGAAGTTTTTATTGCTCTTCGTCCGATTTCAATTCCGACATAAAGATTTTTTTGAGAAAATGAATTAATGGAGAAAAATAAATTCAAAAGAGTAAAAAGCAGGATTTGGGATTTGTTTTTTTTAAGCATTGGATTTAATTATGGTTATAATATAATTTTGAATAAAGACTTTAAGATAATTATATGTGGTATTTATGTGAAAGTCATAATTTTAAATTAAAAATAATGGGTTTCAATACGAGATCGCAAATTTATAAAAACATTTACGAAGATAACCGCAGTTATCAAGAAAACATATTATTTAATTATTAAGGATTTTTTTTGATTAAGGATGTCAAAATTTACCCTTGTAACTTGCTGAAAAAGAATAGTATTCGTAAGCGTTTTTGCAATACATGAAGATGTGATTTTCTTTACCTGCCAAATAAAAATGTGAATTTGCCATGATTTTCCTGTGTTTTTTGACCTTTTAAAAATTCAAAGTCTGGCAAAGAGGTCAGAATGGAGTACGAATTCTTTAAAACAAAAGGGATTTAGTTTTAGGTAGTAAAAAACATAGTCGTTAAATTCCTTGTGACTTATTCAAAAATAAAAAAAAGCTTCAGATTTCTCTGAAGCTTTTAGTAGCCCGTAGCGGAATCGAACCGCTCTTACATGGATGAAAACCATGCGTCCTAACCGATAGACGAACGGGCCTGCTTTTCTAATGCGGGTGCAAAAGTGCAAATAATTTTGAAATACTCCAATACATTTTGAAAAAAACTTTTTATTGTTTTTTCTAAAAAACGGCATATTTCGAAACAATCTTTACTCCATAAATTAGATTAGCTAAGTGTATTTGTTTGATTAATAATTGGTTGTTTTGAATCGTAAAAACAGATAAAGCACATTTTTTTTTCTGCATTTATCCAGACAAATAATTTTAAATAAATTTAATATTATGCGTTTTGAGAGAATATTTTTATGTTTTTTATTGTGTTTTTTTTGATTTTTTATAATGTTCTATTTTCTAAACCCAAAGTGTTTTCTGAAAAACTACAGTATTCTGGCACTCGATCATGAAGCACAAAGAAATTCAGAGACAGCAATTCTTCTGTGAATATAGGGCTTATTTTAGAGGTAGCTTTTATAAGTAGTAATTCTATAAAAATTTTAGAATTAAAAACTGAATTCGTATATTGTTCTGGTTAAATTAACTACGCTCAGCATATACATTTAACACCTGTCTTCAAACATTTTTTCAGTTCATTTTAATAGAAATAGTCTAGATTATGAAAAATTCATTAATGCTCTTCATTGCATTCTTAGCTTTTACAGCATGTTCAAAACATCAGGAGAAAAAAAATATTGCTATCACCGGAATAGATTCCACATTGCGGCCTGGTAATGATTTTTTTAAATATGTAAATGGCAAATGGTATGACTCTGTATCAATACCTGCATCTCAATCCGGAGTTGGTGCTTATATGTTTATGAATTACCCACAACGAATTCGCCTGCAAGGAATATTAGACAGTATTTCGCAAAGTAAGAATCCGGCAGGAAGTATAGCGCAAAAGGTAGGAGACTTTTATGCATCGGGTATGGATACTCTAACTATAGACAAACGCGGTTATGCGCCTATCAAGCCCCTACTTGCAAAAATTGAAGCAATTAGCGATTTACCGTCCTTGATGAACTTTGTAGTTAATGAAGTAAAAGTCAGCAATTCGTCTATTATAGGTTTTGGAGTGTCTCCCGATCAAAAAAATAGCAGTATGAACATTGCCCAAATTTATCAAACGGGTATTGGTTTGCCTGACAGGGACTATTATTTTAAATCAGATTCATCAACTGTTGCCATACAAGAAGCGTACAAAAAATACCTTGCTACATTGTTTCAGCAAATAGGCAGCAATGCTATAGAGGCTAAAAAGAATGCTAATTTGGTTTACGATATAGACAAACAACTTGCCGTTGCGCATAAAACAAAAGTTGAACTTAGAGATGTGCAGGCAAATTATAATAAACTGGCTGTGACAGATCTTTCAAAAAGACATCCCAATATAGACTGGACTGCTTTTTTAAATAAGTTAGGTGCTCAGACCGATTCTATTAATGTAGGCCAGCCTGCCTATTATGATGCTCTTAATAAGCTATTGAAAACCATTCCTATTAATAATTGGAAAATTTACCTGAAAGCAAATTCTCTGGAAAGATATGCTGATGATTTAAGTAAACCTTTTGCAGATGCCTCATTTGAATATACCAAAGTACTTTCTGGCCAGGCTGTTCAAAAATCACGTGGCGAAAAAATGGCTAATGTCCTTGATATTTATTTAGGTGAAGCGTTAGGTGAATTGTATGTAAAGAAATATTTTTCAGAAGATGCCAAAAAAAGAATGCTAGTTCTGGTGAATAACCTGCAAAAAGCCTATGCCGTAAGAATTGATAAATTGGAATGGATGAGTCCTGTTACAAAACAAAAGGCCAAAGAGAAATTGGCAGCCATGACTAAGAAAATAGGATATCCGGATAAATGGAGAGACTATAGCAATGTACATATAGCCAGAAATGCCTATTTTGAGAATATGGTTTCGGCCGCTACAGCTGCATATCAATTTGAATTGGCAAAATTAGGAAAGCCAGTCGATAAATCAGAATGGTATACTACAGTTCCAACCGTTACGGCATATAATAACCCTACTGCAAATGAAATTGTTTTTCCTGCAGGGATTTTACAAGCTCCATATTTTGATAATAATGCAGATGATGCACTTAATTACGGAGGTATCGGGATGGTTATAGGTCACGAAATAACCCATACTTTTGATGATCAGGGTGCCCAATATGACAAGGATGGTAACTTAAAAAACTGGTGGACAAAAGATGATTATGCAAAGTTTAAGTCAAAAATACAACAGGTTATCAATTTGTACAATACATACACCGTTTTGGGCGATCTCCATATTAATGGCGCCATGACAGTTGGCGAAAACACGGCGGATATTGCCGGAATAGCAGTTGCCTATGATGCTTTTAAAATGACTGAGCAGGGACAAGGCAATACAAAAATTGACGGTTTTACTCCAGATCAGCGCTTTTTTATTTCTATAGCCAAAATATGGAGAGTAAAAATGAAAGATGAGTTCCTGCGTTTGTGGATTAATAATAACCCGCATTCTCCACCAAATTGGCGTGTTAATGGCCCTCTAATGAATACCACGCCTTTTTACGAAGCGTTTAGTGTAAAGGCGGGAGATAAAATGTTTTTGCCGGAGAAAGACAGAATAACAATTTGGTAATACCTTAGCTCTGAGGTTTTCCCATGAAAAACTGCGCAAGTTTCTTTATGAATTTTGCGCAATTTTTTGGTTTTTTAGAAATTATAGATTTTATGAAAGTCTTTCTTGCTTTTATGATTTAGTTAAAAAAAACTTTAGATTTTCCTGAAGCTTTTTCTCAATTATGATAATGTTTATCACAAATTTACCTGCATTTAGGTAACTTGGTTTAGTTTTGTCAGATGTATAAGTAAGTTGGAAGAAAGCATTTAATGAAAACAAAAGATATGAGAATTACATTTATCGTTATTTTATTACTCTGTTCAATATTGAATTGTAAAGCACAACAATTGACTGATTCAGATATAGAGAAAGAATTAAATAACCTGCATTTGAAAACCAATGCCGTTCGAGATTCTGTAAGCAAGCTATTGAAGCTATGTCAAGAGGATATTAAGAAAACAAGCGATCTCAAAAAAAAAGAAAGTCTAATTATTTATGAAGATAGTTTATATAATGTTTCAGATCGAAATGATGTATCAGAACTGGAAATAAATTTGAACTACGCCAGACAACATCCTTCATCTCTATATTGCTTAAAATTGGTGCAAGAGCAAATTTCAAGACAACCCGGGAAAAATTTCTATGATGAGTTTGAAGCAGTTTATAACAATGCTTCTCCCGAAGTCAAACAAAGTGCTTCTGGAATAAAAATGGCCGAACAGCTGGTCTATTTCAAGCAAAGTAAGAAGGGAAGTATTGCTCCAATTTTTCATGGAAAAGATATGAACGGTAAAGAATTATCGCTTGAAGATTATAAAGGAAAAAAATATGTACTAATTGACTTTTGGGCTAGTTGGTGTGGCCCGTGTCGTGAAGAATTACGCTATATTAAAGATTTATACAGCAAGTACAAAGATTTGGAATTTGAAATAGTAAGCATTTCAAGAGATACCGATTTAGAAAATTGGCGAATAGCAATTTTAAAAGAAGGGATTCAAAATTGGAAACATTTCTCAGTAATTGAAAATAATAGCACTGTAGAAAAAGATTATTTTGTGAACGGAATTCCACATAAAGTTTTAATAGATACTAGTGGAACTATTATTGGAAAATGGAAAGGCAGTGGAGAACTTAATAGAAGATCTCTAGAAAGTCAATTAAAACAGATATTTAACCGATAAGTATGTCTTTGTTAACTACTAAAAAATAGATTTGAGCAATTGCTAAAAGCATCAATTAAATCAGAAAGTCTTTTGGCAATTTGTAGTGAAAAAAAAATAAATAATCTGTGAAATTTATCACACATATCTACCCAAATTTGGATGGCTTTTTGTGGTTTTGTCACACGTGTAAAAAAGTTGTAGACAATTATCTGCAAAATCATGAAAGAAACTTGAATAAAGAAAAATGGAAATTAGAAAAAATAGAGCTTTAATTATTATGATTTCATTTTTTTTGATTTTGATTGTGTCTGGTATGATTAGACATTATTATTTAAAACAAGACTATTCGCGAAAGTTTATTTTTTTAGTAGTCAAAAAAGAAATTAACACAAAGGGGAACTCTGATTTATTTGATAAAAACAATAATGAGTTGCCATTAAAAAGTTTTATATTTTATCAGAGTCAAGCTTATGAAGGAGATAGTATAGTAAAGAATGCTAATTCATATTTTGTGTATGTTTACAGAAAAAGAAATTGGCGTGACTATGGAAGTGATGATTCTTATTTTGTAGCTGAAAAAATTAACCTGAATTAGAAAAATAAAAATAGTAACTGCTTATATCGGATTTAGAACGAGCGTCCCGTTAGTGAAAGAAAACGAGACATTGTTAAATGTAAAAACGAAAAAAGCTTCAGATTTCTCTGAAGCTTTTTGTCTGTGTAGCGGGAACAGGACTCGAACCTGTGACCTTCGGGTTATGAGCCCGACGAGCTGCCTACTGCTCTATCCCGCGATGTTTCGGGTGCAAAGATACGCCGATTTTTAAGAAATCCAACGAAAACTTTAAAAAATGTTTTATTTTCTGTATTGAGTTGATATGACTACCTTTGCAAATTAAATAATACACAAATGTCACATAAAGCAGGTTTTGTAAATATCATCGGGAATCCAAACGTTGGAAAATCAACATTAATGAACGCCTTTGTTGGGGAAAGATTATCGATCATTACATCAAAAGCACAAACAACCCGTCATCGTATTCTGGGGATCGTAAATGGCGAAGATTTTCAACTTATATTATCGGATACGCCCGGAATCATCAAACCCGCTTATGAAATGCAGGAATCGATGATGAACTTTGTAAAATCGGCTTTTGAAGATGCCGATATCTTAGTTTATATGGTCGAGATAGGAGAGCAGGACTTAAAAGATGAAGCTTTCTTTAATAAAATCATTCATGCTAAAATTCCGGTTTTATTATTGTTGAATAAAATCGACAACTCAAATCAGGAACAATTAGAAGAGCAAGTAGCATTCTGGACAGCAAAAGTGCCAAATGCTGAGATTTTCCCAATCTCGGCTTTACAAAACTTTAATGTACCGGAAGTTTTTGGTAGAATCATCGAATTATTGCCGGAATCTCCTGCTTATTATCCTAAAGATCAATTAACAGATAAACCGGAACGTTTTTTTGTAAACGAAACCATTCGCGAGAAAATCTTACTGAATTACAGCAAAGAAATTCCATACGCAGTTGAAATCGTAACGGAAGAATTTTTTGAGGATGAAAAAATTATCAGAATCCGTTCGATCATTATTGTGGAGCGCGAAACTCAAAAAGGAATTATCATAGGTCATAAAGGTGCGGCTTTGAAAAAAGTAGGAACAGATGCCCGTGTAGATTTAGAAAAATTCTTCGGAAAACAAATTCACATTGAACTGGTAGTGAAAGTGAATAAGAACTGGAGAAGCAATGCTAATATGCTGAAACGTTTTGGTTATAACCAATAGGGTTTTATTTGTTTCAAGTTTCAGGTTTCAAGTTTTGAAATGAGAAATTGGAACAATAAAAAGTTTAATCGGTTAATTGTTTAATCGTTAATTTGTTCAGGTTGAGGTTTTATAATTTGAAAGAGAAGTTCTTGATACCTTGAAGTCCTAGCCCTGATAGAAGTGGAAATCCTTTTTTATTGTTTTTTCTACAATAAAAAAGATTGAAACGGATAGCAGGAAACAGCTCTAAAAAAATATAAAAACTTAGGTTCTTAGAAACTTAGTCCCGAAGCTTCGGGATAGTCACTTTTTTAACTACCTTTGCAAAAAATTAAAATAAAGCATTTTGGATTTATAAGTGATAGAATTTTAGGCAACTAAAAATCTAAAATTTAAAATCTAATGTCTAAAATTCAAAAAAATGAATAACATAGTTGCGATAGTAGGAAGACCTAATGTAGGGAAATCAACCCTTTTTAATAGGCTGATACAAAGAAGAGAAGCTATTGTAGATTCGGTTTCTGGAGTTACCAGAGATAGAAACTACGGTAAAAGCGAGTGGAACGGAAAAGAGTTTTCTGTAATTGATACGGGTGGATACGTTCGCGGATCTGATGACGTATTTGAAGGTGAAATCCGTAAACAAGTAGAGCTTGCTATCGACGAAGCTGATGTTATTATTTTTGTGGTTGATGTTGAAGAAGGTATTACACCAATGGATGATGTTGTTGCGCGCTTATTGCGTAAGGTAACAAAACCAGTTTTATTGGCTGTAAATAAGGTAGATAATGCAATGCGGGAGAAAGATGCGGTTGAGTTTTATAACCTTGGTTTAGGAGAGTATTTTACCTTTGCAAGTATTTCAGGAAGTGGAACGGGAGATTTGTTAGATGCTTTAATCGACGCTTTTCCGGAAAAACCAGAACCTGTTCAGGAAGAAGTAGTTTTACCTCGTTTTGCTGTTGTTGGACGTCCAAATGCAGGAAAATCAAGTTTTATCAATGCTTTGATTGGTAAAGAACGTTTTATGGTAACAGATATTGCGGGTACAACCCGTGATGCAATCGATACAAAATTTGACCGTTTTGGTTTTGAATTCAACCTGGTAGATACTGCGGGAATTCGTCGTAAAGCAAAGGTGAAGGAAGATTTAGAATTTTACTCTGTAATGCGTTCTGTACGTGCGATTGAGCATGCAGATATCTGTATTTTGGTTATCGATGCAACCCGTGGATTTGAAGGTCAGGATCAGAGTATTTTTTGGCTGGCAGAGAAAAACCGTAAAGGTGTTGTAATCCTGGTAAACAAATGGGATTTGGTAGAAAAAGATACCATGTCGACTCGTGATTACGAAGAGAAAATCAAGAAAGAATTAATGCCTTTTACTGATGTGCCAATTTTGTTCGTTTCGGCTTTAACGAAACAACGTTTATTGAAAGCATTAGAAGCTACGGTTACTGTTTTTGAAAACAGAAAACAAAGAATCCCAACTTCTAAGTTCAATGAATATATGCTAAAGGTAATCGAAGCATATCCGCCGCCTGCAACAAAAGGTAAATATGTAAAAATTAAATATTGTATGCAGTTGCCAACATTAACGCCTCAGTTTGTGTTTTTTGCCAATATGCCACAATACGTTAAAGAACCATATAAGAGATATCTTGAAAATAAAATTAGAGAAAACTGGGACTTTTCAGGAGTGCCGATCGATATTTATATCAGAGAAAAATAAAAGCAAAAGTCCTCAGAAATGGGGACTTTTTTTATGCCATAAAATTAGGCGAAAGTGTTTTTGCTTAATTTAATGGCATACTGTTTGAGTAAATGTTGAACTTACAATTAAACCTTTTGACTCTACTCGAGTCTTACTGTTTCTAACCAACCATTTTATGACCAGAATTTATTATTTTCTAATTTTTTCTCTTTTTTGTTATTCGGCAAACGCCCAGAATGATATTGTTATTAAAGGGACTGTTGTTGATATTAATACGCAATTGCCACTGGAGCTGGCTACAGTTTATTTTACAACCGTAAAAGACTCTACGGTAATTGAATATGCTACCACCGATAAAAACGGTGCTTTTAGTATTAAAACTAAAAAATACGATAAACCTATTTTCCTGAAGGTAAATTATATGGGCTATCAGCCTTATTTTGAGGAAGAAAAAGGACTTCTTGAAAGCAAAGACTTTGGTAAATTATATTTATTGGAGGCTGCAAATGCTTTGGATAATGTAATTATAAAAAGTGAAGCGCCCCCCATTACCATCAAAAAAGATACTCTGGAGTTTAATGCGGCTTCATATAAAGTCCGGCCAGATTCGAATGTCGAAACATTGCTGAAACAATTGCCCGGTTTTGATGTAGGGACTGACGGAAAAGTGACCGTAAACGGGAGGGAAGTCAATCAGGTCTTAGTAAACGGAAAAACTTTTTTTGATAAAGATGGTGCGATTGCCTTAAAGAATTTGCCTGCGGAAATTATCAAAAAAATTCAGGTTTCGGATTTTAAAACCAAGAAAGAAGAACTTTCGAAGCAGGAATCAACTTCGGATTATTCGAGTATAAATATTACAATTGACGAAAAGAAGAACAAAGGCTACTTTGGGAAAATTCTTGGAGGATATGGCTCTGATGATCGGTATGAAAGTAGTTTGCTGCTGAATTTCTTCAATAACAAACAAAAAATCAGTGTTCTGGCTTCTTCTAACAATATCAATTCTACAGGATTTGCACAAGATGAGGTATTTGATAATATGGGTGGCGGACGAAATAGTAAAGGTAATAGTGGCAGTTCAGGAAGTGGCAAAGGTATAACACAATCGAACCTTGTAGGGCTTAACTATTCTGATGACTGGTCGAAAAGCCTGGCAGCTATGGGAAGTTATAATTTTTCGAATTCGATTAACAATAACGAAAGCAAATCTGATCAGGTTAGTTTTTTACCAACCGGAAACATTGCGACTTCTGCTGATTCTAAAACAAGAAATGAAAGTACCGGAAACAACGTCAATTTTGAATTAGAATATAAAATTGATCCCACAACCAGATTGGTTATAGTACCAAAACTCAATCAATCGCGTTCAAACAGTAATTCGACTTCTTCCAGTTTCTCTGAGGATGAAAATGGGGAATCTCTGAATGAAAGCACAGCCAGATCATATTCTGAAACTGAAAATACTACTTTTGGCAACACGATCAATTTCAATAAAGCCTTTAAGAAAAAGGCCCGTAACTTTAGTGTTGTATTTGATAATAATAATGTCAAAACAGATGCTGAAACCCTGAATCTTTCTCAAACTATTTTTTATCAGGATGCTAAACCAAATGATGATAGAAACCAAAAAAGTAGAAATGAAGGTACTACTGACAATTATTCTCTTGAATTGGAGTATACAGAACCTATTACAGATTCATTGAGAATAAGGTTTGGATCTGATTTTGACTGGAACAAAGATATGAAAGATGTAAAAACATTCGATTTTGATGCTGCATCGCAATCTTATTCTAGTCTAAATGATTCTTTGACCAATTACACGACTTCAAAACAAAATTCGTTTAGTCCTAAAGTTGGGATTACCTGGCAGAAAAGTAAATATACAGTCAATTTGAATTCGAGAACAGCAATTGTAGAGTTTGATAATCACTCTTTATACCTTAATAATGCAACTGATTTAAATAAGCGTTACGTATTGCCTTATGGAGATTTCCAGATAAGGTATAGATTTAGCCGTTCAAAGAATTTATCATTCAAATATGATTATTCAAATACGCTTCCTACAGCCGTTCAGTTAATGCCGGTTTTAAATTTAACCAATCCGTTAAATACCATAACGGGAAATCCGGATCTAAATCCTATCGAAAAAAACAGCGCTAATTTTAGTTTTAGAAATTATGATTTCCGTACACGTTCCGGTTATAGTCTGTTTATAAAAGGAGACTATTATAATAACGATGTGGTTTCGACTTCAATCTATGACGAAAGCGGGAAAAGAACGACTACCTATGTAAATATATCAGGTACTTACATAGCTTCGATTGGCGGAAACTGGAACCAATCTATAAAAAGAGATGCCCATGTTTTAAGATATGGTTTTGGATTAAACGGAAGTTATTCTTTTGATAAAGGTTTTACAAATGCTGTTTTGTACAATGCAAAATCTACAGCGATAACCCCAAAAGTAAATTTGTCTTATGAGTACGGAGAATTGCTTATTATTTCGCCATCTTATAGTATGTCATACAATCAGACCAATTATGAGAACTCGTCAAGAGATGCAAGTTCGAATGTGGTACACAGAATCAATTTGCAAACGACCAATTACTGGCCTGCGAATTTAATTTTCGGAAATGATTTTGGATACACTTATAATTCTAGCATTTCGAGCAATTTCAAAAAAGATTTTTATCTCTGGAATACCAGTTTGTCTTACGGATTTTTTGATAAAAAAGTCTATGCAAAAGTGAAAGTTTATGATGTTCTGAATCAAAATCAAAGCGCTACCAGAACTATTTCGGCAACCTCGATCCGTGATGAAGAAAATACAGTTTTGAAACGTTATGTAATGTTTTCTCTAAGCTATAAAATTGGAAATTTTGCCGGTGCTGAAAAAGGAGGGAAAAGAAGACAGAGAATGGAGTAGGAAAGGTTCAAAGCAACAAAGGTTTTAGGTAGAGACGCACAGAAGTGCGTCTTTTTTTATGCCTGCAGATTTGCTTCGCCTGTTCGCTAGCTGTCGCGTATATGGTGGAACTGGTTTTGCCTGAATTTTTTGTGTTGGAATTTGGATTTTAGAATTTGATTTTTTTGTATTTTTCTTCTAAATCTTTGGTTTCCGATTAATTCTATGATATACCGTAAAACGGATAATATCACGGTCGTAGAAGTCAACTCCGCTGGCACGTCTTTGAAAGTTTTTTATATAACCTAATTCCACACCAATGTTAGGGTTAAAATGATAGCGTATTGCAGTATAAAAGCGGTTTTGATCGAAAGTGTTTCTTTTGTTGTCTTTTCCAAAGTTGAACATCACTTCATCAGAAATTGTTCCTTTTAAGCTTTGTTTGTCTTTTTTCCAAAGATCGAATGTTGCTTGTAATCTGTATCTAAACCGATATGCAAAAGAAAAATCATCCAGTAGTTCTGTTTTATTGGCTTTCTGAATAAAACGTTCTTCGAGTTGGAAACGGTTATGAAAAGTAATTTTAGCGATATCATTAATAAAAGTAACATCTTGCTGAATCCGATACTCAGGAATAACATAGTCAGGATCAATGTAGGGATCTTGTGTATTAACATTAAAGTAAGCAAAACCAGCACCCAGATCAATGTTTTTATGAGCCCGGTATCTTCCCTGAAATCGTAGTACAAATACATTTTCATGAACAGGATCTGCAAAACTTCTATTATCAATCTCAGAATGAATGGCCCACTTTTCGGTTATAGGTAGGATGTTGTAATAACGAATCCAGGTTAAGGTTTGATGGTCTGTCTTTTTTATGCTTTGTGCTGATAAAAAGGGGCTTATAAAACCTAAAAAGAGTACTAATTGGAGAACTTTCATTCTTTATATAAATTCAGGCTGCGAATATATACAAATCAGTATAGATGTATCAAATATTAAAATTTGTTTTAATTGCTATTTTGTGATTTCATTGCATAAAAAAACGAGATAGATTTAAAAACCTATCTCGTTTCATATATTTAAAATTAACTAATTGTGTTACAATGAATATTTCAATGTTACGCCATAAGTTCTTTGATCACCAATTACTCCTGCGTATTGTCCTGTGTTTCCACCAGCTGGTAATAATTGTTCGTAGTAATCTTTATTTAGAAGGTTACGTCCCCAAAAGTGAACAGATAGACCTTGTGAAGCACGGAAACCAATACGGGCATTAAAAATAGCATAGCCAGGAACCACTAAATATTTTGAAGCCGATGGACTTGATGAGAATTCAGAACGAGCGTAAGAATCTAAAGCAATAAAAACTTTTCCTGCATTTCCGAAGAATTTAGCTCTGTTAGAATATTCACCTCCCAAAGATCCTGCCCATCTTGAAGCACCAGGTAAATCAGTTCCTGAAACATCTTTAAAAGCTACAGGGGCTCCTGTCTCTTCTAATGGAAGTGGTGCATTTGTAAATTTAACATACGTACCTTCTGTATAAGTTGCAGCACCATTTATAGTTAAGTTTTCGCTTATTACAAAACTGGCATCAAGTTCAGCACCTCTTACACGTACTTTATCAGCATTAGCAAGATACCCGCGGTTTACGCCCAATTCAGCTGCCTGAACATTAGTTTGGAAATCTTTGATCTCTGTATTAAAGAAAGCAAGGTTAAATACTGAATTTCTAAATGGAGAAGTTTTAATACCTACTTCGTAATGATTTACTTTCTCTGGTTTAATTACAGCAAGATCTAATAACGGATTACCTTTTGAATCAGTTGGAAGCCCGGCTACGTTTACACCAACCGGTTTGTAACTTTTTGCATAAGTAGCATAAGCATTGATTTTGTCTGAAGCTTTAAAAGTTAATGTCAAGTTTCCTGAAAAGTCGGTATTATCAGTACTGGAGTCAAATGCCTGATCAGAATAAACTAATTTTTTCAAAGCCAATAATGCCGGATCAGTAGTTTGAAGACCTCCGTATGTTGTACGGGCATAATGAGCATCCTTTTTGTCAAAATTATATCTTAAACCTGGTAAAACGTGAAGACGATCTGTAATTGCCCAGTCAATTTGTCCAAATACTGCCGCGCTTGATGCTCTTATGTTTGCATCTGTTTTGATTCCGTATCCTTCAAAAAGGCCAGGAGTCTTCCATAGAGGGCTTGTTGTACTTTGTGCAAATCGCCATTGTGCATTACCAGATTCTTCTGTACCATCTGTTTGAGAAGTTTGGTCAATAAAAAATACACCTACAACACCACTAATTTTTTCTGTAAGCTGACCTGCGTAACGAACCTCTTGTGTAAATTGTGTTTGTCTGGTAGGGTTTTGAGATAAGGCTAATACTTGTAATCCTGTAAAATCCCTGTCATTTGACGGATCCCAGTTCCAAAAACGCCAGGCTGTAGTTGAAGTAAGTGTTCCAGATCCAATTTTTGTGTCAATGTTAAGAGATATACCTCCCATATCTTGTCCTGAACGCCATGGAGTATCATGATCTATTTTGCGGTCAAAAGCATTTAGAGAAGGTAGTTGGTAATTCAAATCTTTAATGATCGCATCAAACTGGCGATAAGCAGGTCTTTGTGTAGGAGCAACACCTGCAACAACCTGAGCATATCCGTCAGGACGCTGCGTTGTAATATCTGCTGCTAATATAATGTTTGTATTGACTGTTGGAGTCCAGAGCAGCTGACCTCTAATTCCCTGATTGTTTAATGTATTGGTAGGTCTTCCTGTTGCAACGTTGTCAATAAGTCCGTCACGTTGTGTACCGGAGAAAGACAAACGACCTGCTACTTTTTTTCCTAATGCTCCTGTAACAGATGCTTTAGCCTGTAGAAAGGCATAGTTTCCGTAGCTTACTTCAAAATCAGCTCCTGAAGTAAAGCTTGGTTTGCGTGTTGTAATGTTAAATGCACCAGAAGTCGTGTTTTTACCAAACAAAGATCCTTGTGGCCCGCGTAATACTTCGATTTGTTCTACATCTATAAAATCCAAAGTTGTTGCAGCAGGACGTGCATAATAAACACCATCTACATAAAATCCAACTCCCGGATCGATTCCGTCATTCGTAAGTCCAAATGGAGAACCAAGACTACGAATATTGATTCCGGTATTTCTAGGGTTAGATGAATACAATTGTACCGATGGAACCAATTCTTTAATACGGTTCACATTAAAAGCTCCTGTTTGTTCTGCCTGCTTACCGGTAATAACAGATATGGCAATTGGCACATCCTGAACTTTTTCTATTCTTCGTCTGGAAGAAACCACAACTTCTATAAGTTCATTTTCTTCTCTAAGGGTAATTTGTAATGGAGCAGTTGGTAAATCAGCAAGTTCTATTTCTGTAGTTTTATAGCCTACGTACTGAACTAAAATGGTTAAAGGAAGTTTTCCTTTGCTGTTGATTGTAAATCTTCCGTCGCTATCAGTGGTGGTATTGGTAGTTGTTCCTTTAATAACAACGTTAACGGCTTCAAGTGGTGTGTTTTCGCTGGTTTTAACTACACCTTCAACGTTTTGTGCAAATGATATTGAGAAAGTTAAAACGGATAATACTGTAAGTATATTTTTTATCGAATTTTTCATTTTTATATTAAGTATATGTGATTAGTAGAATTTAAAATAAAATTTTTTTTATCAGCACATACACATCATAGAAGAATTGTTTTTCACATTAGTGAAATGAATATTTTGGTTTCTTTGCAAAAGATTTTTTGATACACCTGATCGATTGTAATTTACTTTCATAGGGTTTAAAATTTTGTAAATGGTTGTTGGTTTTTTTGCAAATATATGTAAATTCTATAGATTTACTAGGAATTAGGAAATATTTTTTTATTTCTTTACAAGTGAGGCGATTGTGATGCCTTGCATTGCCTTAAGTGTTTCGTCTCGAATGATCATCAAACCATGTCTTAGACTGCATTCTTCCTCAGTTTTACAATCTGAGCATGGTTCGTAAAAGTTTAACGAAGCACATGGTAAAAGTGCAATTGCACCGTCGAATAAACGGTGAATTTCTGCCAAAGTAATGTCATTTTTGGAACGTATCAGATAATATCCGCCAAATTTCCCCTGCTTACTGCTCACAAAACGTCCTCGTTTTAGATCTAATAAAATCTGCTCTAAAAACTTTTTAGGAATATTGGCGCCATCAGCAATTTCGATTGTTCTTGAAATGTGATTTTCGTCTTGTTCTGCTAAATAAAGTAAGGCCTTAAGGGCGTATTTTGCTTTATGTGATAACATCTATCTTGAATTATTAATTGTAAATTATAAATTTTAAAACTGCAAACTGTCACTGCAAACTGTGACTGAGAACTGTGATTTTTTTTCTACCAGCCTCCGCTAGAACCTCCACCAGAGAATCCGCCTCCGCCAAAACCTCCGCCGAAGCCTCCTCCGCCACCGGATGATCCTCCGCCGAAACCTCCAAATCCGCCTCCGCCGCTTCTTCCAAGATTACTTAGAATAATAACATCGAGCAGGCTGGGACCGCCGCCGCCATTATTGCCTGAATTTCCGCCACCACCACCTTTATTTCGTGATAGTAAAATTAAAACAATTACAACAATAACAATAAATGGCAGTATCGGAAAATCACTTCCTTTGGCTTGCTTGCGTTCGCCTTTGAATTTTCCCTTAAAAACATCAATGATCGCATCTGTTCCTTTGTCAAGACCGTTGTAAAAACTTCCTGCTTTGAACTCCGGAATAATAATGTTTCTTATTATGGTTCCGCCAATTCCTGCAGTCAAACGATCTTCAAGACCGTAACCAGGGTTAATGGCTATTTTTCTTTCGTTTTTGGCCAATAAAATAATAACACCATTATCATCTTGTTTTGTTCCCCCAATTCCCCAGGTTTGTCCCCATTTTGTAGCCAGCTGACTTACATCTTCTCCTTTTAAACTTTCGATTGTAATGACGACAATTTGAGTTGTAGTAGAATCAGAATAACGAATTAGCTTTTCTTCGAGCTGTGCTTTTTCAGAAGCACTTAGGATATTAGCATAATCATAAACTGAAGTTTGCAAACTTGGTTTCTCCGGAATTGTAAATTGTGCAAAAATACAACTGGTGGTAAAAAAAGCGATAAACAAAAAGGTAAACTGAAAAAGTCCTTTTGAATGAGATATTTTGTTTTTGGAAATTTTCATTATTTATCCTTTTGAGATTTCGTTTGATAATTCGTTAGTGTCGTCTTCAGACCACGGAAAATATTTTTTCAATTGCTCACCGGCATTCAAAATGCCATCTACAATACCTTGTTTGAAGTTTCCTAATTTAAATTGGGTAATCATGGCATCTTTGGTGCAATCCCAAAAATCTGATGCAACAACATCATTTATGCCTTTATCTCCACAAATTGCAAATGTTTTATCTGCCACAGCAAAGTAAAATAAAACCCCGTTTTTTTGCTGGGTTTCATTCATTTTTAATTCATGAAAAACTTCTAAAGCCCTGTCAAAAGGAACTTTAGAAGTTGTTTGTTCTATATGTACTCTAATTTCGCCAGAAGTATTTTTTTCGGCCACGCGAATAGCTTCAACAATATCTTGTTCTTCTTCTTTGGATAAAAAATCTTCTACTTTTGACATTTGAGTTATTTTAGATATTAGATTTCAGATTTTAGATTGCAGGCTAAACCTAAAAATCTAAAATTGTGTATCAAAAATATTATTTTTTTTAGAATTTTACTTCAACTGGTTTATCAGCACCTGCAACAGCTTCAAAGTATGGTTTTTCTTTGTAGCTTAAGAACCAACTGTTTGGAATCGCAAGGACATAACCATTATAGTCTTGTACAGCTTCGTTAAAACGGGTTCTTGCTGTTAAAATCTGGTTTTCTGTACTAGCCAGTTCATCTTGCAATTTTAAGAAATTCTCGTTTGCTTTTAATGTTGGATATTGTTCAACAGAAACTAATAATCTTGATAAAGAAGATGATACACCACTTTGAGCCTGGTTGTATTGTGCTAATTGTTCAGGAGTTACATTGCTTGGGTCGATTGTTACCGAAGTAGCTTTTGCACGAGCCTCAATTACTGCTGTCAAAGTTGATTTTTCGAAATCTGCAGCACCTTTTACCGTGTTTACTAAGTTCCCGATAAGATCATTTCTTCTTTGGTAAGTCGTACTCACATTTCCCCATTCTTTATTAACAGCCTGATTTTTTTGCAGACCAGTGTTTTTAATTCCAATTGACCAAAAAGCAATAATAGCAATAAGTACTACTATGATTCCTACAGGGATTAACCATTTTTTCATATCCGTTTTAATTTAAGTTTGTTTCTAATTTTTGAATAAATATACTATAATTCGTTTTTAATTTCGTTTAATTGTGTTTTTATGGTCTCTAATTTACGTATTATTTCGAATTTATCTAATGTTTTCTTTTGACCTTCTTTTAAATGTGTTCTGGCGCCATCCAGCGTAAAACCTCTTTCTTTAACCAAATGATAAATCAATTGCAGGTTGGTAATATCCTCGGGCGTAAACATCCTGTTGCCTTTGGCATTTTTTTTAGGTTTTAAAATATCAAATTCGCTATCCCAAAACCGAATCAATGATGCATTGACATTAAAAGCTTTGGCCACTTCGCCAATGCTATAATACCTTTTATCTTTTGAAAGCTCAATATGCATGATTTGTTATTTTCTATTTTAATTCCAAAAATACTACTTTTTGGAGGATTAATCTAATGACTGATTTTCCTGGTTGGCCATTTGTGAAATTGCGACGTATTCTACGGCCGAAATATTTCCGTAATAAAAATTCAAAGGGTTTACTACTTTTCCGTCTTTGTGCACTTCATAATGACAATGAGGACCCTCAGATCTTCCCGTGCTTCCTACATATCCAATGACATCTCCACGTTTGACATGTTGTCCGGGTCTGCAATTGTATTTACTTAAATGTGCATACAAACTTTCGTATCCAAAACCATGCCTGATCACAACATGATTTCCAAATCCCGATGCCGAATTGTCCGCTCTTTCTACAACTCCGTCACCTGTGGCATAAACAGGAGAACCCGTATTGGCGGTGAAATCCATTCCGTTATGCATTTTTCGCACTTTCGTGAAAGGGTCAGTCCTGTATCCAAAACCGGAAGCCATTCGTTTTAAATTTTCATTTCTGACAGGCTGAATGGCAGGTATGGCCAGTAATAAATTGCCTTTTGTACTCGCCAATTGCAAAATTTCATCTAAAGATTTGGACTGAATAGCTAACTCTTTTGATAATCGGTCAATGCGTTTTGTGGTATTCAGTACCAGTTGCGAATTGTTATAACCTTCCAGATCTTTATATCGTTGAGGATCTCTAAAACCTGCCTTTCTGATCGAATCCGGAATTTCGGTTTTATTAAAATAAACCCTGTATATATTATTGTCCCTGTTTTCTAAAGCTTCGGTTACATCATCAATTTCATCCATTTTTTTATTCAAAATCGCATATTGCAATTTCAAATTTTCAATTTCACGTGCTTGCAAACGATCTTTTGGAGTTTCGAAATAAGGAGTATTAATTAATAGTACAAAAACTAAAAAACCAAAGAGTGCAGAAGCCAGCAAAAACAGTAATGCGTAACCGATTTTGATTCTTTTTCTGGTTTTTATTTTCGTATAAGCCAGATTTTCTGAGTCGTAATAATATTTTACTTTCGCCATATTTTAAAATACCCTATTTTTGCAGCTTGTAAAATAAGTTAGTCGAACAAATTTAATAAATGTTTCAGTTGTTCGAAGCTTTTTTTCAAGAATAAAATAATTAGATAATTGAGTCAATTAGATAATTAGATAATGTTTTAATGAGATAATTTATTGTTGCTAACTTAAAGTTTTTTAGTTTAAAATCATCAAATTATCACATTTTATGATCGACACATTTTCTAAATGTTTAATTATCAAGTTGACACATTAATAAACAGATACATTTTCTTAATTTAAATATGAAATCACAAGACGTACGTAAACAATTTTTAGATTTTTTTAAAAGCAACGGGCACTTAATCGTTCCGTCGGCTCCTATTGTGCTTAAAGATGATCCAACCCTAATGTTCAACAACTCGGGAATGGCCCAGTTCAAAGAATATTTTTTAGGAAACGGAACGCCAAAAAGCAAAAGAATAGCCGATACGCAAAAATGTCTTCGTGTTTCAGGAAAACATAACGATCTTGAAGATGTAGGTTTTGATACGTATCACCATACCATGTTCGAAATGTTGGGCAACTGGTCTTTTGGCGATTATTTCAAAAAAGAAGCGATCAATTGGGCCTGGCAGCTTTTGACAGAAGTGTATAAAATTCCAAAGGAAAATCTTTATGTTTCTGTTTTTGAAGGAAGCAAAGAAGATAATGTTCCGTTTGATCAGGAAGCCTGGGATATCTGGAAAACTTTAATCGATGAAGATAGAATTATCCTTGGAAACAAAAAAGATAATTTTTGGGAAATGGGAGATCAGGGACCTTGCGGACCTTGTTCTGAAATTCACGTTGATTTACGTCCGGAATCTGAAAAAGCATTGGTTTCTGGAAAAAGTCTGGTAAATAATGATCACCCTCAGGTAGTTGAAATCTGGAATAATGTATTTATGGAATTCAATCGTAAAGCGGATGGATCTCTTGAAAAACTTCCTGCACAACACGTAGACACCGGAATGGGATTTGAGCGTTTGTGTATGGCTTTGCAGGCAAAAACATCCAACTATGACACTGATGTTTTTACACCGCTTATCGAAAAAGTAGAACAAATTACAGGTTTAAAATATACATCTGACGAGGTAAAAAATATCTCAGAAGAACAAAACAAAACCAATATTGCGATTCGTGTAGTAGTAGATCACGTTCGTGCGGTTGCTTTTGCAATTGCCGACGGACAATTACCATCAAACACGGGAGCTGGTTACGTAATTCGTAGAATTTTGCGTCGTGCTATTCGTTACGGATTTACATTTTTGGGTACCAAAGAACCTTTTATCAATAAACTGGTAGAAGTTCTGGCGAATCAAATGGGAGAATTTTTTCCTGAGATTAAATCACAGCAACAATTGGTTACCAATGTAATTCGTGAAGAAGAAGCTTCTTTCTTAAGAACTTTGGATCAGGGATTACAATTATTAGATAACGTAATTGCACAAACCAAAGGTTCTGAAGTTTCCGGAGCAAAAGCATTTGAGTTATACGATACTTTTGGTTTTCCAAAAGATTTAACGGCCTTGATCCTGAAAGAAAAAGGAATGTCTTTTAACGAGGGAGAATTTGATGCATCTATGCAGGAACAAAAAAATCGTTCACGCGCAGCATCAGAAGTTTCAACAGAAGACTGGACGGTTTTGATTCCAGGAAACGTAGAAACATTTGTTGGTTATGACAAAACAGAAAACGACGTAAAAATTACCAGAATCCGTAAGGTAGATTCTAAAAAAGACGGAATTCTATATCAAATCGTTTTAGATAATACGCCATTTTATCCGGAAGGTGGAGGACAAGTGGGGGATAAAGGAACGTTAGTTTCTGCAAACGAAACCATCGAAATCATCGATACAAAGAAAGAAAATAATTTGATTTTGCATTTTGCAAAACAATTACCTGAAAATATCGAAGCCGGTTTTGCAGCAAAAGTAAATACCGATTTAAGAACTTCAACTTCTAAAAATCATTCGGCTACGCATTTAATGCATTTGGCTTTGAGAAACCTTCTTGGAACTCACGTAGAGCAAAAAGGCTCATTAGTAAACCCAAATTATTTGCGTTTTGACTTTTCTCATTTCTCTAAAGTTTCAGAGGATGAATTACGTCAGGTCGAAGCAAGTGTAAATGCGCAAATTGAAGCACAATTGCAATTGGTCGAACACAGAAATATTCCAATTAAAGAAGCATTGGATAAAGGTGCAATGGCTTTATTTGGAGAGAAATACGGAGATAATGTTCGTATGATTGAATTTGGTGACAGTAAGGAGCTTTGCGGTGGAATTCACGTGAAAAACACAGCAGAAATCTGGCATTTCAAAATCATTTCTGAAGGTGCAGTAGCGGCGGGAATTCGTCGTATTGAGGCCATTACAGGCGATGCGGTAAAAGATTTCTATAAAAATCAGGAGAATACCTTAGCTGAAATAAAAGAGACATTAAAAAATCCGCAGGATATTTTAAAATCAGTAGCTTCTTTACAGGATGATAATGCGAAACTGAAAAAGCAAATCGAGCAATTACTAAAAGAAAAAGTAAATGCTTTAAAAACGGAATTAGAGAAAGATTTCCAGGAAGTAAACGGCGTGAATTTCCTTGCCAAACAAGTAGATTTAAGTATGGCATCAACTAAAGAACTGGCTTCGGCTTTGGGAAGTTCAAAACCAGATTCTTTTGTGTTCCTGGCTTCTGTAGAAGATGGTTTACCAAACATTCATTGTTATATCGCTAAAGAATTGGTAGCAGGCAAAAGCTTAAATGCAAATGCAGTGATCAAAGAATTAGGAAAATATATTGAAGGAAACGGAGGAGGACAACCTTTCTTCGCGTCAGGAAAAGGTAAAAATGCAAACGGAATTGCGGAAGCTTTGGCTCACGCAGTTGAGTTTGTAAAGTAAAGAAAAAAGTTGCTAAGAATCTAAGTCGCTAAGGTTCTAAGTTTTTTATAAGTAAACCCGACAGGTTTTTAAAACCTGTCGGGTTTTGTGTTTAAAGTGTTTTTTTTGCACATTTTATGTCATTCCGGGGAACGAGGAATCTCCGCAAGGAACTCCGTAACGAGAATTCAATCTTTGTCGAGCTTCTCATGGAGATTCCTCGTTCCTCGGAATGACATAAATGTGGTTATGATTGCGAAAGATGGATTAAAATCCGTTGAAATGAACAAAAAGATGGTTTTATTATAGAAATTGAATTGACAAATAGTACCTACCCTTAATTGATTATTTTAATAATAAAAATAGGAACTCATTAGTAGATGTTAAAAGAAAAAGGGCTTTAGCCAAACTGTTATGTTTGGCTAAAGCCCTTTTTCTTTAATTATTTTTTCCATCCAGCTAAAGCAGGATGCTATTAAAAAACTTAGCGACTTAGTAGCTCAGAGTCTTAAAAACTATTTACGTTCCCCAATTTGCTGACGCCACATCGCGTAATACAAACCTTTCTCAATAATCAAATCTTCATGTTTACCGGATTCAATAATTTTACCTTGTTCCAGAACAAATATTTTATCGGCATGCATTACAGTAGATAATCTATGTGCGATTAAAACCGTGATCCTGTTTTGATCTGAGATATTTCGAATTGTAGTATTAATTTCTTCTTCGGTGATAGAATCCAATGCAGAAGTAGCTTCATCAAAAATCAATAAATTTGGATTTCTTAAAATGGCACGAGCAATAGATAGACGTTGTTTTTCACCGCCGGAAACTTTAATACCGCCTTCTCCAATTGTAGTATTTAAACCATCTTCGGCACGTTGAAGAAGTTTTTCACAGCTAGCACGTTTTAATGCGTCGTATAAATCTTCATCTGTTGCATTAGGCCTTACGAATAATAAGTTTTCGCGAATCGTTCCGGAGAATAATTGGGCATCCTGGGTAACGAATCCTAATTGTTTTCTGAGATCTAATAAATCAATTTCAGTAGAATCAATATCGTTATATAATACCTGGCCTTCTGCTGGTGTATACAATCCTACTAATAATTTTACCAGAGTTGTTTTCCCCGATCCGGACGGACCAACAAAAGCGACTGTTTCACCTTGTTTGATTTCGAAATTAATATTTTCCACCGCTTTAAATTTCGCAGTTTTATGCTGAAAACTTACGTTATTAAAAAGCAAAGACTGAATTGCTCCAACATGTTTAGGGTTTTTAGGGCGAAATTCTTTAGGGGCGCTTAATAAAGTTTTAAAGTTCTCCATCGAAACTTTGGTTTCATTCAAAGCAATTATAAAGTTTCCTAATTCTTGTAAAGGTCCAAAAATAAAGAAAGTAAAAAATACCATCGTTAATAAATCACCCACGATAATTTTTTGTCCAAATAAGAAATAGTATAACGTAAAGACAACACAAGTTCTTAAAAAGTGAACTGTGGTTCCCTGAATAAAACTCAAACTTCTGATAAAACGGATTTTCTCCAGTTCAAGTTGTAGAATTTTAAACGTATTTAAATTCAGACGTTTTTCTTCCTGATAGGTTAAGCCAAGACTTTTTACCAATTCGATGTTTCTTAAACTTTCGGTTGTAGAACCTGCCAGAGCATTCGTTTGATTGACAATTTTTCGGGAAACAATTTTAATCTTTTTTCCTAAATACGAACTAATTAAAGCAATAATTGGAGCTGTAATTAAAAAGATAATCGAAATGCGATAATCGATTCGGGCAACGTATACAATTACGAATATGAACCCAATAATGGTTTGAAAGATCAAAGAGATCGAAAGCGTAATTAATTTCTCAGAATCAGATCGAACTTTTGTTAGTTTACTTAAAGTTTCACCACTTCGCTGGTCTTCAAATTCTGCATAAGGCAAATCAAGCGATTTTTTGATTCCGTCCGTATACATTTGTGCTCCGGTGCGTTGGATTACTACATTCGTAAAATAATCCTGAAAATTTTTGGTGATTCTCGAAATCATCGCAGCACCAAGCGAAAGACCTAGCCAGAAAGATAAAGATTTAATAAACCCCATTTCGTTTCCTGCATATTTATGCAAGCCAACGCCGCAATCCTGCATTAATTTACCGGTAATAATAGAGTCTGATAAGCTGAAACAGATGTTTATAGAGGCCATAATCAAAGCAAAAAGCAAAAGCATTTTGTGCTTGATTATATAAGAATATAATAATTTCATGTGTGAGTTTAAATTTATTGAAGATGCAAAAGTAATGAATAGTTTGGCTTTGTAAAGTTGCTTTTAGTTATTAAAAATGTAAATTTTTTACAGTTGAAATTATCGGTATGTTTTAGAGGCCTTACGTCCTTTATTTTTTTGTGAATATATTTTTTATCATTAGACTAATAAAAAAAAGCGAATTGTTTATGTACTATTTTGCCTTCGGTTAAAATTTTCTACTTAAATAATTATTTTTATATATCGTTTGCTACTAATGTGTTAAGAAATTTTTGAACAATATTATATGTTTTTAATGTGGAATGCCGTAAGGCTTTTGTTTTTATATGTATTACGTTTGCATCATTAACAAATTTTAACTTATCAAAAATGAAAAAACTATTATGTCTTTTTGTAACAACAGCTCTAACACTTGCTTCTTGTTCAAATGATGATAACAATGCAGAAAATGCAGAAAGTACAATTTTACCTAATACAATAAAGTATACAGATATAGATTATCCATCTGAGAATGCTACTTATACTTGTAAATATAATGGCAATAAAATTGTAAGTACAACAGATGAAGCAGGAAGAACAGATTATACTTATGAAGGAGATGTGATAGTGAAAGAGGTAAATTATGATACTGAAAGTGAAAAAGGAAAAGATGTAAAAAGTGATGAAACTACGTATGCTTATGCAAATGGTAAATTGGTATCATCGTCTTTTGTAGAAGGTTTCTCTGCTAATTTTCCTAATGGACAATATAAAAGCAGAAGAGTATTTACTCATAATGCTGATGGTACCGTTAAAGTAGAAAAGTATCAAACTAATTCTGTAACTGGTTTAGAGAGCAAAAGTAATTATGTTGAAGTTCTTACTTTTGAAAACGGAAATTTGATTAAAAGTGTAGAAACCAACACAGAATTTAATTCTGTTTTTACAGCTGTTTATGAATACGATACCAAAAATAATCCTTTAAAAAATATATTAGGTTTCAGTTTACTAAAAGATCATAGCGAAGGTGAGGGATCTTTAAGTTCAGTTAATAATGTTGTTAAGTATACGGCTTCATATAGTTCTAACAATGAATCAAATGTCTATAAAAGAGAATTGGTATATAATGAAAAAGGATTTCCTTTAAAAATTACATCATACAAAAAAGATGGAATTACTATTGAGGGAATAAATGAATATACTTATTAATTTTTTAAATTAAAAATTACTAAAAACCAAATACTTCTGTATTTGGTTTTTTTATTGGTGAAAATTGGTGAAATTCGTGTTTAAATAAAAAAGCCATGCAATTCAGAACCCAAATTCCAATTTCTAAAACCAATAATCCAATCGATTATAATTCGAAGATAATTTCTGTTGGTTCTTGTTTTGCTGAAAATATGGCCGGGAAATTCGATTATTTTAAATTTCAAAATGCGACAAATCTGTTCGGGATTATTTTTAATCCGGTTTCGATAGAAAAAATAATTAGCCGGGTTATTAAGGAAGAATTCTATACAGAGAAAGATGTTTTCTTTTATAATGAACGCTGGCATAGTTACGAAGTACATTCGGATTTAAGCAATTCAGACCGACAGGAATTGTTGGAAACGTTGAATAAGGCTATTTCAGAAACCTATAAATACTTAAAGAAAGCTACACATATTATCATTACGTACGGAACTTCCTGGATTTACAGGAATACAGAAAGTGATGAAATCGTAGCCAACTGCCATAAAGTGCCTCAAAAACAATTTTCAAAAGAATTATTGCCGGTCGAAGTAATTCAGAAAAGCATTCAAAACACAATAGATTTAATTCAGGTTTTAAACCCCAATATAAATTTCATTTTTACTGTTTCGCCAGTGCGTCATATCAAGGATGGTTTTGCAGAAAATCAATTGAGTAAGGCACACTTATTTGCGGCATTGCATGAAGTTTTAAAAAATCATAACTCAAAACTTTTAACTCCTAATTATTTCCCGTCCTACGAAATCATGATGGACGAACTTCGTGATTATCGTTTTTATGCCGAGGATATGCTGCATCCCAATCAGGTGGCCATCGATTATATCTGGCATAAATTCAGTGAAAACTATATTTCGGAAGAAAGTATTTCGACCATGCAGGAAGTTTCAGAAATACAAAAAAGCCTGCGCCATCGAAGCTTCAATCCCGAGTCAGAACAACATCAGAAATTCTTAGCAAAACTTCAGCAAAAAATAAGTGCCATACAAGAAAAATGGATTCATATTAAATTTTAATTTAATATAAGTATTTCAATTCCATAATGAAGAGTTTAGCAATCAAAACTTAGCGTCTTAGAGCCTTAGCGGCAAAATAAAAGTAAGAAAATAATTATTTGTTCGTAAAATTCTAGAATAATTGCTCGTAATTATGTAAATTGTTGAAGTTTAAAATTCTCAATTTTGTAAACTGTATAAATACAGCTTTATAATAACGCAACTTTAATCTAATCGTGTTTTATTGACGTATGAATAAGAAACCCATTCATTTTCTTAAAAAAACACTACGTATACTATTTTGGTGCGTGGTTTCTATCATTGCACTTTTATTACTTCTTATTGTTTTAATTCAGGTCCCTTCCATTCAGAATTTTGCGAAGGATAAAGCGATTACCTATCTTCAGGATAAAATCAAAACCAGAGTTTCATTAGATCATATTTCTATTAAATTTCCTAAAGATGTAGTTCTTGAAGGTTTTTATTTTGAAGATCAAAAGAAAGATACTTTGCTGGCAGGTAAACGATTAGAAGTCGATGTTGATCTTTTTAAACTCGTAAGCAGTGAACTAGAAATCAATTCGGTTTCACTTGAAAACGTTACGGCCAATATTTCCAGAAATAAAGACGGCGTTTTCAATTTTGATTATATTATAAAAGCGTTCGAATCAAAAGAACCAAAAGTAGAAGATCCGGACAGTAAACCTTTTAAAATTTCGGTTGTAAAAGTCAATCTTGATAATGTCAAATTCAATTTTAAAGATGATTTTTCGAAGAATGATGTCAGGGTCAATCTAACTCATTTTGATACAAAATTCAAAGAATTCGATTTGGATAAAATGAATTTTGATATTCCGAACATTAAGTTAGACGGATTGAAACTGGTTTTAGATCAGGATGCAGTCGAAAAAATTGCTGAAGTTTCGGTAGAAACCGTTGATACTATTTCGAAAAGAAAAGATTTTAATTTAAAATTAGGCAAAATCAGTTTATCGAAAATTGATATTGCGTATGACAATAAAGATTCAAAATTAGATTCAGGAATAAAACTGGGTAATCTTGATTTATCGGTAAACAAGATAGACCTGAACAGTCAGCTTTTAGATTTCGATACTTTCGAGCTAAAAAATCTAAAAGGAAATCTGCGTTTAGGTACAAAAGACAAACAAATAAAAACGCCCGATTTAGATTCAACCGCAATTAAACAAGCAGGTTGGAAAGTGAAACTGAATGATATCGACATACAGGATGTCGCGTTCAAATTTGATGATATGCAATCGAAACCGGTTGTAAAGGGAATTGATTACAGCCATTTAGATTTAGATAAACTAAATTTTAAAGCAGAGAAATTATATTACGGAAACGATACGATTTCCGGAAATATAAAAGCTTTAACGGCAAACGATAAAAGCGGATTACAAATTCAGTCTCTAAAAACAGATTTCTTTTACGGACCTAAAAATGCGTATCTGAATGATTTATATTTAAAAACGCCACAAACTTTACTTCAGAATAAAGTTAAAGTGGCCTATTCTTCAATTGCAACAATCTCTAAAGATTTAGGAAACCTTTCGTTAGACGCAAATTTAAATCAATCGAAAATTGGGTTTAAAGATATTTTACTTTTTGTTCCTGATTTACAAAAAACAAATCCGTTTAAGAGTAATCCAAATGCGATTTTATATCTGAATACACGTTTGAGCGGAAAAATAAAAGATCTTGATATTCCGCAATTCGAAATGAGCGGAATAGGAACGACAAAAGTTTCCCTTTCGGGGAAAATAAAAGGATTGCCTGATGCTCAAAAAGCCTATTACGATCTTGATATTAAGAAAGTTTCGAGTACTGCGAAGGATATCTATTCGTTTGTACCGGCAGGAACAATTCCGAAAAATATTCAGTTGCCTTCTCAATTAAACCTACAGGGAAAATTCAAAGGTTCAGTTCAAAGTTTCAAAACCAATCTGGCCTTAAACAGCAGTTTCGGAAATGCTAAAGTCGATGGTTTATTCGATCAGCGTGTTAAGAAAAAAGAGAAATATGATGCGACAGTTTACCTGTTAGATTTCGATTTAGGACGATTAATCAAAAACGATTCTATCGGCAAAATTACGCTTAGAGCGAAAGTAAAAGGAAATGGTTTAGACCCAAAAACAGCTCAGGCACAAGTTGACGGATTGGTACAAAAAGCAGTTTTCAATAGATATACCTATAAAGACCTGGCTTTAAAAGGGAATATTGCAAACGGATCATTTGCTGTAAAATCCGGAATGCAGGATCCTAATTTACATTTTGATCTTGTAGCAAGCGGAGATACAAAAGACAAATATCCATCAATACAATTAAAACTAAACCTGGATATTGCCGATTTAGAAAAACTGAATCTTCATGCAGGGCCAATGAAATTGCGCGGAAATGTTGACGCAGATATCGCCAATAGTAATCCTGATTTTTTAAACGGAAAAGTGTTTCTTTCGAACGTTCAGGTTTTGCAGGCTGCAGAACCAATTGTTCTGGACTCTGTGCGTATAATAGCATTCGCTGATAATACACGAAACAACATCAAAATCTCATCTCAGTTTTTAAAAGCTGAAGTAGACGGAAAATACAAACTGACAACACTTACAGCGGCAATAGAAAAATCATTATCGAAATATATCGATTTAAAAAATCCGAAAGTAAACGGTGAAGCAGATGAACAACGTTTGGCCTTTAAATTAAAGATTGATAATGACCCGATACTTTTTAAACTGGTTCCGAAATTGACTGGTTTAGAACCTATAAACATTACAGGAAAATACAATAACGTAACAGATTCATTAGAAGTAAAAGGCACAATACCAAGAATTGCATATGCAGACAATACGATTTCTGACGGAAAAATAAATATCGAAGCCAAAGAAAATGCTTTAGAATATTCGGTTTCTGTGGCAACAATAGAAAGCGGATCTTTAAAAATTCCGTTCACGAGTTTATCCGGAAAAGTCGAAAATAATCTTCTGACTTACGCTCTTGAAGTAAAAGATGTAAAAGACAAGCAACAGTATTTTATTGCCGGAGAATTTAAAACAGAAGATTCTAAAAACATCTTAAAACTAGATGCGGAAAACTTTGTTTTAAATTATGATAAATGGACTGTAGATCCTGAAAATGTAATTGAATTTGGAGGGAAGAGACTTTATATCAATAAATTTTATTTGGCGAATTCCGGCAATGAATTAAAAATTCAGTCGCAGGGAGAACAGGACAATGCACCATTGAAAGTCGATTTTGTAAACTTCAAAATTGAGACCATTATGAACATGGTCAAAAAAGATGAAATTTTGATGCAGGGTTTGATTAATGGTAATGCAGTTGTCGAAAATGTTATGACAAAACCCACTTTTACATCCGATTTAAAAGTAGAACAATTTGCTTTTAAAGGGGAACCCGTAGGTGATATTGAGATAAAAGTAGATAATAAAACAGCTAATATATTGGCGGCTAATGTAACGCTGACAGGCCAGGATAATGACGTAAAACTTACCGGAAATTATCGAATGGATGACGGAGATCTTGATTTTAATTTAGATCTAAATAAGCTTTACCTCAAAAGTATTCAGGGGTTTACAATGGGCAATGTTACAGAAGGAACAGGTTATTTGTCGGGAAATTTTAAAATTGTAGGCAGTGCGTCAAGTCCAAAAGTATCCGGAGAATTAAATTTTAACGATACCGGTTTTAGAATTACACAGCTGAATTCATTCTTTAAAACAGATCAGGAAAAAATTACTTTTAATAATGATGTAATCACCTTTGATAAATTTACGCTTAACGACGAAAACGACAATCAATTATCTGTAGACGGAACCATTCAGTCTCCGGATTTCAAAAATTATAATTTTGGTTTAGTTATTACGGCAGATGATTTTAGAGCCATTCATTCTAAAGAAGCTGATAATGATTTGTTTTATGGCGATATGTTTTTAGATACAAAACTAAATATAAAAGGAAATCTTGACAGCCCAATTATCGACGGAACGATAAAAATTAATAAAGAAACCAAGTTTACAGTGGTATTGCCACAGTCAGATCCATCGATTGCAGACCGTGAAGGAATTGTGGAGTTTGTCGATGAAGATAATATGTACCTGAAACAAACAGTTGATCTGCAAAACAAACTGGATCAGTCTGAAGTAAAAGGAATGGATGTAAATGTGGCCATTTCGATTGATAAAGAAGCTGAATTGACCTTGTTAATCGATAAGGCAAACGGTGATTATTTGAATCTGAAAGGTGAAGCCGAGTTGGTTGGCGGTATCGATAAATCAGGAAAAACAACTTTAACAGGTAAATATGAGTTTTCTGACGGGGCTTATGAAATGAATTTTAACGGAATCAAAAGAAAATTTGATATCCAGAAAGGAAGCTACATAACCTGGAATGGTGAGCCTACAATGGCAAATCTAAGTATTACGGCTGTTTATAAAGTAAATGCAGCACCAATTGATTTGTTAGGAAATCAGCTTCCTACTGACAATGCAGCGGCAAGAAACATATACAAACAAAAACTTCCGTTCCAGACTTTATTGAAAATGAACGGAGAATTAATGAAACCGGATATTTCGTTTGGAATTGTACTTCCTGACGGTAATTACGATGTTTCTTCAGATGTGGTGACCCTGACGCAAACTAAGCTGAAACAACTAGAACAAGATCCCGCAGAATTAAATAAACAGGTTTTTGCCCTTTTATTATTGAACCGATTTGTGGGTGAAAACCCATTTGCAAGTGAAAGCGGCGGGACAAATGCAGAGTCACTGGCAAGACAAAGTGTGAGCAAAATTCTTTCGCAGCAGCTGAACAATCTTGCCGGCGAACTGATTACCGGATTTGAAGTCAATTTTGATTTAGAATCTACAGAAGATTACACCTCCGGAACCATGCAAAACAGAACCGATTTGAATGTTGCTGTTTCTAAAAAACTGCTGGATGATCGATTGAAAGTAACCGTAGGAAGCAGTTTTGGCGTTGAAGGTGCAGAACGTGCCAATGAAGAAAGCACCAATATTGCGGGAGACGTAGCGTTGGATTATCAGCTTACAAAAGACGGCCGCTATATGGTGCGTGCCTACAGAAAAAATCAATATCAGGTAGCAGTCGAAGGTCAGGTTGTAGAAACAGGTGTTGCTTTTATTATCACGATGAGTTACAATAAATTCAGAGAACTTTTTCACCGTTCAGAACAGGAAAAACAAATGATAAAAGAAGAAAAACTTCGTAAAGAGAAACAAAAGCAAAAAGAGAAAGACGAAAAAGAACAAAAAAAGAATCAGGAAGAAAATAAAATTGAAGGCAATGAACAAAAAACATAATCATATAGAAAATTGGTATGTAAAGTATTTTGTACTGGTTTGCCTGTTTTTTGTTTTGGGCTGCAGTAATACAAAATATTTACCGGAAGGCGATTTACTCTACACAGGAGGTTCTGTAACGGTCAAAGATTCTTTGATAAAGAAAAAACAAAGAAAAGCACTCGAAACAGAATTAGAAGGTTTATTACGCCCGAAACCCAACAAACAATTTCTAGGATTGCGTCCTAAATTATGGATTTACAATATTGCCGGTGAACCTAAAAAACAAAAAGGAACCAGATACTGGCTTCGTAATAAAGTAGGTGAGCCTCCCGTACTTTTTAGTAAAGTCGATTTAGATTACAATGCTTCTGTTCTACGAAATTTTACCGAAAACCGAGGTTATTTTAAAACCCGTGTAAGCGCTGATTCTACCGTTCGTAATAAACGGGTTACGGCAGAATATACCGTTATACCCAAAAAACAATATATCATAAAAAGCGTGACTTTTCCTGATGATTCCCTTGCAATGTCAAGAATTATAGGAAGATCAAGCAGAAGAAGTTTATTGAAAGTAGGAAAACCATACGATTTAGATATCATAAAAGCCGAAAGAGAGCGAATTGACGCAAGACTTAAAGAGAAAGGTTATTTCTACTTTAGTCCGGATTATCTTTTGGCTCAGGTAGATAGCAGTAAAGGCGATCATGAAGTAAAAATCAGGCTGGTCATAAAACCTGATACGCCGCCAAAAGCATTAACAGCTTACAAGATTAATAATATTTTTGTTTACCCCAATTATTCTTTATCCAATGACAGCGTTGTCTACAGGAAGAAAAATATGATGAAGTACAAAGATTTTACGATCATAGATACAACAGAAACCTTTAAGCCAAGGGTTTATGACCGAACGATATATTTTAAAAAAGGAGATTTATATAACAGAAAAGACCATAATCTAACCTTAAACAGGTTTGTGAATCTGGGAACTTTTAGTTTTGTCAAAAATGAATTTAAACCGTCGGATAGTATTCCAAAGACTTTAGATTCATATTATTATCTCACACTTCTGCCTAAAAAGTTTATCAGGGTTGAAGTTTTAGGAAAAACAAATTCGGCCAGTTATACCGGTACAGAATTGAATCTGAATTGGAACAACCGGAATTTGCTTAAAGGAGCAGAACTATTTACAGTTTCTGTTTTTGGCGGAGCCGATTTCCAGCTGGGCGGTGTAAATAAGGGAAAAAATATTTATAAACTGGGAGCCGAAACCAGTTTGACCTGGCCAAGATTTATAACGCCGTTTAATATTGAAGGAAATAGCGAATATGTACCAAGAACCAAAGCAACTTTGCGATATGAGTATCAAAAAAGAACACAGTTGTATGCGTTAAATTCCTTTAATACCTCTTTTGGATATTTATGGAAAGAAAATATTCGAAAAGAACATCAATTAAATGTGATAGATGTAACCTACGTGAGTCCAAACCATGTTACGCCGGAATATTTAGAAGATATTGAACAAGATGCGGCACTAGGAAAAGTAATCGAAAAACAATTGATTTTTGGACCAACTTACAGTTACACTTTTACTAATACGATGCAGAAACGCCGAAAAAATACCTTCTATTTTAATGGCGAGTTAGATTTAGCCGGAAATATTACAGGATTAGTCAGCGGTGCGAATTACAAGAAAGATAATGTAAAAACCATATTTGATGTTCCGTTTAGTCAATATGTAAAAATCAGATCCGATTTCAGGCATTATTTAAAACTAGGAAAAGAAAGCGAATTAGCAAGCAGATTAATTGTAGGTGCAGGATTAGCGTATGGAAATTCAAATACGCTCCCAACATCAAAACAATTTGTGGTAGGAGGAACCAATAGTATTCGAGCCTTCAGGGCAAGAACTTTAGGTCCGGGAAGTTATGTAATTCCGGAAACGACAAGTAACTATACGCCAGATCAATCGGCAGATTTAAAATTGGAATTTAATACAGAATACAGAGCAAAACTGTTTAGTATTGTACGAGGTGCTGTGTTTTTAGATGCAGGAAATATTTGGCTTTTGCATGCCGATCCAAATAAACCCGGAGCGGAAATCTCAAAAGATTTTATGAAAGAATTAGCTGTTGGAGCAGGAGCAGGTTTGCGTTTCGATTTGTCTTTCCTGATCTTGAGAACAGATTTAGCAATTCCGTTGCGAAATCCTGCTCTTCCTGATGGAAAACGCTGGGTAATCGATGATATTAATTTCGGAAGCGGATCCTGGAGAAAAGACAACCTGATTTTAAATATCGCTATTGGATATCCTTTTTAGATTTTGTTCCGATTTTTTTTGCTACGACCCGAGCGACAGCGAACAGGCGAAGCAATTTCACGAATTTTCACTAATGCTTTACGCATAATTAAGAATGCGTTTTAAATTTGAAATTCGTGAAATTGATTAGATATGCGCAAACTGGGGATCAGTGAAAATTCGTGAAATTTGTGGCAGAAAACCTCACACAAATAAGAAGCTTTTTGAAAAAAAGAAGTAAATTGGTCTAAATATTTTATTAGAATGCAAAACTTAGTCAAAAGAATTATAGGTGTTGGTGTTATTGTTTTAGTCATTGTTCTGGCTTTCAAATATTGTGAGTTCAAAAAAGACGACGATTCTACCATCGATTATAACACCAATTTAATTCAGCAGCAAATTTTAAATGTTGGAAAACTAGTAGTGACCGAAGGACATTTTTCAGAAGTTATTACCTATAAAAATCAACAGAAATATTTGATGGATATGCTTTCTTTTGAAAAAAAGGCACTAGTTGTCGTAAATGCAAACGTTACAGTAGCGTATGATTTGCACAAGATGAAATACGATATCGACGAAAAGAACAAAACCATCACGATTTTAAATATTCCAAAAGAAGAAATTACGATCAATCCCGATATCCAGTTTTATGATGTAGAACAAAGTAAGCTGAATCCGTTTACTGGAGACGATTACAACAAAATCAACAAGTCAGTAAAAGCCAATCTGGCCAAAAAAATCGAAAAATCTACTTTAAAAACTAATGCTCAAAACCGACTTATCAGCGAATTATCGAAGATATTGATTCTTACCAATTCAATGGGCTGGAAGTTACAATACGAAGGAAAAACAATCGAATCGGATAAAGATTTTACTGAGGATTTGAAATTGTAGGGGAAAGGTTCAAAGGTTCAAAGTTTTTTTGCCACAGATTAAGGGATTAAAATGATTTTTTGCATTTGAAAATAATCTTTGCTAAAATAAAACCTGCGCTAATCCGTTTAAATCTGCACAATCCGTGGGAAAAATAAAAAACTTTGTGTCTTAGTGCCTTTGTGGCAAATGAGGCAGAGAATTATTAAAAATCAAATCCAATCCGCCAGCAATTAAATGCGCCACTTCAGGACGTTTTATTTTCAACTGATCCAAATAAACCAGTACTTCCTGTAAAAGTTGTTTCTCTTCAGAATCTTTCAAAAGCTCTGCAATTTCAACAGACAATAACCAATCATTAGAATGTGTACTTTTTAGTTTCTCAAAGACAGCTTTTAATTCTGCTTTAGAATCTTTATTTTCTCTGATCATGCGAACTGTTTGATATAAAATTTCTAAATCATCACGTTCGTCCGTATGTTTTGCTTTTATAGTAGTAGTTTTCGGCACAGAATTAATCAAATCAAAACTATTCACATCGGCTGGACCTGAAAATGCCGAAACCACTTTTTTACCAATTGCCATATCATAATTTCCCCATTCAGGCTGAAACAAAATCGTTTCGCCATGCGTTACCGTGCAATTTCTAAAACTAATCAGGATAATTTCTCCGTGCAGGTTTCTTGAGCCTGTAATGATTTCACCTTCAACAATAATATTACCTTCAAATTCGAGTTTTACGGTTTCATTTTCAATAATATTGTACGCTTGTAAATCCTTCGGACTCATATCTTCAATCGCTAAATTAAAGCCTTTAAGCTTTCCAACCGGACTTCCAAATCCTTCCGGATGTGTCAAAGTTCCGTGGCCTACCAATTCTTTTTCACGATAGGATAAAGCGGTTTTTCCTGTAGTCTGAATGTAAACTGGTTTTCCTTCCTCTTCCAATACATTGGTAAAAACTCCTGAAATTTGTAAACCGGTACTCAATTCAATTGTTCCTAAAGCATTCGAATGAATTAATTTCTGAATCCCCGAAAGCCCTCCGGTTCGTAAAGCCATTTTATTAGCAAACTCTTCCAGAATCAAACTTAAATAAGAGAAATTGGGCGTTACATATAGTTGAGGTTGTAACTGCGTAATGTCAAAATTTTGGTTGGCAGCCGAAATATCATAAGGGATTTTTTTTACGTTATCCGTCATACACCACGCACTTTCTCCTATAGAAGAGAGTAATCCGGCACCATATATTTTTGGGTTTTCAACCGTTCCAATTAAGCCATATTCAACCGTCCACCAATGCAGGTTTCGAATCTGGGCCATTTCAGACAATTCACCCATATTATTTTGTAAATCGGCAACCGCTTTTTCGGCTTCATCTATTTTTTCTTGTGGTGTATCCTCAGCTTCTTTCAAAATCGAAAGCAGCCGAATCGCTTCATACATTTGATAATCTTTATGAGATGAAATTGCTTTACATCCAATTTCACCAAAACGACGCAAATATTCCGCATATTCAGGATTCGCAATAATAGGAGCGTGGCCGGCACCTTCGTGAATAATATCCGGAGCTGGAGTATATTCTATATGTTCTAATTGACGAATATCCGAAGCAATAACCAAGACATTATAAGCCTGAAACTCCATAAATGCATTGGGCGGAATAAACCCGTCAACTGCAACCGCAGCCCAGCCAATTTCGGTCAGGATTCTGTTCATTCCGTACATACTGGGAATAGAGTCAATTTCGATTCCCGTCTTACGTAAGCCATCGAGATAGGAACTATGAGCCACTTTCGATAAATAATCTACATTTTTACGCATTACATAACGCCAAACCGCTTGATTTATAGGGGTGTAGTCGCTATAATCCTGAGGTTTAATAAATTGCTTTAAATGTTTAGGCAATCGCTCTAGTAACGGGTTTGTTTCAATACTTGCATTCATTTCGAAAACGTTGTAGATTAGAATGTAAAATTACGAATTAAGACCGCTATTTTTTGCTATTCGTTACAATTTTTTTGTTCGAAATGATTTTTTATTGCGTTTTTATAGATTTTAGAGCCTTAACAGAAAAGTGAAAATTTTAGCAGTCGTTATTGTCAAAACTCACTCTTTCCATTGCCTTTTCATAGCTTTCGATCTCCTTTTTGGTCATTGAAGCCTCTTTTAAATCTACCTTCAATTGCTTTTTAGTATCGGGGCTGATCCATAAACCTGAGAAAGTATTCCCTGTTTTCTTTAAAATTAAAACACCGCTAAAATCATGTTCAACCATTATAAATTCGTTTTCAACTTTTTTGTTCTGTGTAGGATAGATTTGAATCCATTTGTTTGATTTATTGTAGCGATACATCGAGGCAAACATTAAATCAGCAGTACATGGATTTTCTTCTGTTTTAATATAAAGTGTTATTGGTGTTTTTCCGTCAATAGTTCCTTTGTATAAATTAGAAACCGGAGCTTGGGATTGTGCATTTAAATGACTTAAAAAAGAGAAACAGATGGAAAAGAACAGGATAACTTTTTTCATTTTAATTAAATTGTTTTTTGATTTGGCTTTATCAGTATTTTCAAATCAAATTTATTTAATTAAAAATAGTATGCAATCTAAATCTTAAATAATTTAAGATTTACCTGATGTATTTCTCAGTTCGTTTTCAGCATTCCTAAAATATTCAATTTTGTAATTAAACATATACGCCATATTTGCCGCACGAACTTTAGCTTCTTCGGCTATTTTTCCAATAAATAAACCATCAATAGTGGTGGTGAAAATTTCCATCCAACGATCAAAATGTGATTGATTTACAGGTAAATGTTTGTGTGGAGGAAAAGGACTTCCGGAATAGGTATGTTCTTCTAAAAGTATAGTTTGCCAAAAGCGATACATTTTTTCTAAATGCTCAGGCCATCTTCCTAACATTTTTTCATTGAATATAGGACCAATTAAATCATCTTTTTGAACATTCTCATAAAAAGTGTTCACAAGAAGTTTAATATCTTCTATGTTTGAAATATCCTGAAGCGCCATCTTTTTTAAGTTTAAATCAATTGCAAAAATACGATTTAACCTCTTTTGTATTTCATGAAATTTATCATTTCTATAGCATTCTTTTTTTATGGATATTAAAATAAGCTGATACTCAAAAAAGAGATTTATTCTTCTAAAGATGATTTTAGAAAGTTTTTTTTAAGGGAGCAAAATTCAAAGTAAGATTTTTAGTAGTTTTTATTTTTTAAAACATTGTTTTTAAGTATGTTATAGAATATTTAGATAAGGTTTTGTAAAGGTAAAATTTTAATATGATGTGTATTTGTAAAGTTGTAAAATTATCAATTCAGGAAAAATTAACATAATATTGAGTTGAATTAGTAAAATTAATCTTAAAAAATAAGAAAAATTTAATTATTAAAAACTCAAAAAAACATGAAAAAAACTACCCAAAATCGAACAACCAGAATAAAGTTTAAAATAATGATGTATTTCATTATAGTAATTTCGTTTATTATTAAGACGAATGCGCAAACTGTTACCCCGTGGATTACAAGTGGAGATCAAACGAGATTATTACAACAACAAGGAACTGTTAGTTTCGGTACAAATTCAGGAAGTAATCCTTCGACCGTAACGATTAATGCCGGAACAACCTATCAAACCATGGATGGATTTGGTTACACACTTACCGAAGGAAGCTGTGAAGTAATCAGCGGAATGGCTGCCACTCAGCAAAATCAGTTACTAAATGACTTGTATAATCCGGTTACCGGATTAAATGCAAGTGTGGTTCGCATTAGTATAGCGGCTTCTGATTTAAGCAGTTCTTCCTATAGTTATAACGAAACTTCAGGAGATGTTAATATGAATAATTTCAGTCTTAACGGACCGGATTTGACGTATTTAATTCCTATTCTAAAAAAGATACTCATTATAAATCCCAACATAAAAATATTAGCAACGCCATGGTCTGCGCCACGCTGGATGAAAACTAATAATTCCTGGGTGGGCGGAAGTTTGCAAACACAATATTATGCTGCCTATGCTAGATATTTTGTAAAGTATTTTGCTGCAATGCAGGCACAGGGAATCTCAATTTGGGGGATCACACCTCAAAACGAACCTGAGAATCCGCATAACGAACCAAGTATGTTGATGAATTCAACAGAGCAAAAGAATTTTATTAATCAGCAACTTGGGCCACAAATGGCAGCAGCAGGTTACGGAAACATAAAAATAATCGCTTTTGATCATAATTGCGATAATACAGCTTATCCTATTGATGTTTTAAACAATAGCAGTTATGTTGATGGTGCAGCATTTCACTTGTATTTAGGAAATATTTCGGCGATGTCAACCGTAAGAAATGCAACCAATAAAAACGTTTATTTTACAGAACAATATACTGGTTCCGGCGGAAGTTTTGGCGGAGATCTTGGATGGCACATGCAAAACGTAGTGATCGGAAGTACCAATAACTGGTCAAAAACAGTGCTGGAATGGAATGCAGCGAATAACCCGAGTTTAGGCCCGCGTACTCCCGGGGGATGCAACACTTGTTTAGGAGCAATCACCGTTAATAATAGTACCAGTTATACTAAAAATGTGGCTTATTACATTATTGGCCAAATCTCAAAATTTGTAAAACCGGGTGCTGTAAGAATTTCTTCTTCAAGTACTAGCGGTACCATTCAAACTGTTGGATTTAAAAATCCTGACGGATCGATTGCGCTTGTGGTGTATAACTCCGGATCAGCAAATACTATCAAAGTAGTTTCAGGTTCATCAGCATTTAATTATTCAGTTCCTGCTTCGTCAGCCGTTACTTTTAACTGGTCAGCAGGTGCGCCGCCAACATCTTCGTTTCCGGGTTTCTACAACATCGTTTCAAGAAACAGTAACAAAGGCTTAGACGTTGCCGATAATTCGACAACAAGCGGAGGACGCATTCAGCAATATGATATTACAAACGGAGGAGGAAGTAACCAACGCTGGAAGTTTGTTCCTGACGGAAGCGGTAATTATTATATCATTGTAAAATCGACCGGATTGTATTTGGCACCTGAAAGCAATAGTACTGCTGATGGAATAAAAGTACAACAAAGAACATTTTCAGGTTCAAATGAATTCAAGTGGACGGTTAACAGTCTTGGTGGAGGCTATTATAGCATTATCAATGTCAATAGCGGAAAATCACTGGATGTAGAAAGTGTCTCTACAGCAAACGGAGCCAATATTCAGGTATGGGCTTATACAGGCGGATTGAATCAGCAATGGCAACTGGTGCAGGTTGAAGCCTCTGCTGCGAGAAAAGCTGCGATAGAAGAAGAAGTTACTGCAACAGCTGATTTTTCTCTTTATATCAATGCAACAAATGATTATCTAAAGATTAATACGCCAAATTCAGGGTCAGGAGAAGTTGAAGTTTATGATGTTTCAGGGCAAAATGTTTTAAAAAGAAACATTGATTTTGTCAATGGAAATGAAGCTGAAATAGAAATTGCAAAATTGCCAAAGGGAATTTATGTGGTAAAAGTAAACGACAGTAAGAGATCGTATTCTAAAAAAATAATAAAAAAATAAATACAGTTTTTAAATTTAATTAGTGATTTTATTTTGGTTTGAAAAGGCTGTCTGAGTTTTAAATCAGACAGCCTTTTGTTTTTTATCCTATTAGCTGCGTAAACAAATCCTGATTGTCATTCAGATATTGAAATTCGAAGCCATTTTGGGTCATATTCATTTTAATAGCCATAATGTCGTTTTTGTTTTTTAATTCTAAACCAACCACAACAGAACCAACTTCACGACTGTTTTTCTTAGCAAACTGAAAATAAGTGATGTCATCGTCCGGACCTAAAATATTGTTTACAAATTCTTTTAAAGCACCCGGACGCTGCGGAAACTGAATCATAAAATAATGCATTAAACCTTCGTATAATAAAGAACGTTCTTTTATTTCGGCTGTTCTTTCGATATCATTATTACTTCCGCTTACGACACAAACCACTGTTTTTCCTTTAATTTTGTCTTTATAAAAATCCAAAGCTGCAATGGTCAAGGCTCCGGCAGGTTCTACGACCATGGCTTCCTCGTTATACAAACGTAATATCGTAGTGCATACTTTTCCTTCGGGAACCAGAATTATATCTTCGAGATTGTATCGGCAAATTTCAAAAGTTTTGTCTCCCACTTGTTTGACAGCCGCACCATCTACAAATTTATCGATTGTTTTTAAGGCCGTGTTTTTATTTTCTTCAATAGAAGTTTTCATCGATGGCGCGCCCTTTGGTTCGACTCCAATAATCTTGGTATTGGGGCTTAAATGTCTAAAAACTTCTGATAATCCTGAGGCCAGTCCGCCACCGCCAATAGGAACAAAAACATAATCTATGGGTTCTTTGAAGCTTTCCAGAATTTCTAAACCCACAGTTCCCTGACCCGCAATTACTTTTTCATCATCAAAAGGATGAATAAAAATTTTATGGTTTTGAATGGCATCTGCTGTTGCCGAAGCATAAGCATCATCAAAAGTATCTCCGGTTAAGACAATTTCTACAAACGATTTCCCGAACAACTGAACTTGTTTTACTTTTTGTTTTGGAGTGGTTTTGGGCATATAAATTTTGCCCTGTATCTTCAAAAGGTGGCAGGAATAGGCAACGCCCTGCGCATGATTTCCGGCACTGGCACAAACAATTCCGCTTGCTTTTTCTTTTTCATTTAAGGAAGAAATCTTGTTGTAAGCACCTCTGATTTTGTACGACCGTACAATTTGTAAATCTTCCCGTTTCAATAAAATAGTTGATTGAAATTCTTCTGAAAGATTTAAATTTTGAGTGAGTGGAGTAGCGGCCACTACATTTTCGAGTTGCTTTTTAGCAGCAAGTACTTCGTTAAATAAATTCATTTTGTTTGTTTTTTAATTTTGCCACAGATTAAAAGATTATTAGGATTTTAATCTGTGGCAAAATAATTTAAATAAAAAAAACCTCCCGGTTTGGGAGGTTTGATAAATTGTATTTTGCTTACTTATTTATATAATACCTCGCCATTATTGCTGAATTGCAATAATATTAATAGAGATAATAATGATATTTAAGTTTTTCATTTCAGATAATTGAAAAGCAAATATATTAATTATTTTGCGAAGTATTCATCAACTTTATTTAGTTTTTTTTGAAAAACTGATCTCGATAGCTATCGGGAGCGACTAAAAATTATTTCTTAACCGGAGGATATTGCGCTAAAACCTTTGATACAATTTCTTTTACTTTTGCATCTTTTTTATCGACGTTTTTGGTTAAAGTTCCAACTCCTTCACCTTGCCAGATCATTTCTTTCTTTTTAGCATCGATTAAATCAATAAATAAAGTTCCTTCGGTAGAAGTTGATACAGTAGTTTGGTTTCCTCCGTACATCATGTAAGGATTCCATCCCCAGCCCCAACCGTAACCCCAACCGGCGCTAAATTGGTTTACATTTACTTGTTCTCTTGATTTTGTAAAAATGTTTACTAATAAATCAGGATTTTCACTTTTTGTAAAACCTTTTGCCTGCATTTCTTCGTCTATGGCGTGTAAAATTCTTCTTTTATCCAAATCAGAAATTTCGACCTTATCAATTCCGGGCTTAAAAAAAGCGTACGTCTTATATGGCGCGAAATCTACGTTTTTATCGTAATCAGAATATACACTTACCGTGCTGCATGAGGCTAGTATCAAAAGCAAAAAAACGGGTACTAATTTGAATGTTTTCATATGTTTAAAAATTTTAATGTTCTTGGTTTTTAATTAAATACGAAACTTTGTCTAAAATAGATTTTCATCTACAATATTAGGTAAAGTTACTTTTAATAATGGCTGAACTTCCATTGCTCTTTTTATGGCAAAAATTGCTTCGTCATTTCGGGCCCAGCTTCGTCTTGAAATTCCGTTGTTAACATCCCAAAAAAGCATTGATGCTAAACGTTTTGAGGCTTCTTTAGATCCATCAAGAACCATACCAAAGCCACCGTTTATGACCTCTCCCCAGCCAACTCCTCCGCCGTTATGGATGGAAACCCAGGTCGCTCCCCTAAAGCTGTCTCCAATCACGTTTTGGATCGCCATATCAGCCGTAAAACGTGATCCGTCATAGATGTTAGAAGTCTCTCTGTAAGGAGAATCAGTTCCGGAAACGTCGTGATGATCGCGGCCTAAAACAACCGCCCCGATTTCGCCTTTGGCAATTGCCTGATTAAATGCTTCTGCAATTTTAATTCGGCCTTCTGCATCGGCATAAAGAATTCTTGCCTGAGAACCCACAACCAGTTTGTTTTCCTGCGCACCTTTGATCCATTTGATGTTATCCTGCATTTGCTGCTGAATTTCATTTGGTGCCGTTTTCGCCAGTTCTTCTAAAACTGCAATGGCAATATTATCCGTTTTTTGTAAATCTTCCGGTTTTCCAGACGTACAAACCCATCTGAAAGGGCCAAATCCGTAATCAAAACACATTGGTCCCATAATATCCTGAACGTAACTCGGATATTTAAAATCAATATTGTTTTCGGCCATTACATCAGCACCGGCGCGGGAAGCTTCTAATAAAAAAGCATTTCCGTAATCAAAAAAGTAAGTTCCTTTTGCGGTATGTTTATTAATTGCTTTCGCTTGGCGACGCAACGATTCCTGTACTTTTTCTTTGAATAAATCAGGATTATTGGCCATCATTTCATTGGCTTCTTCAAAAGAAATGCCAACCGGATAATAACCTCCCGCCCAAGGATTATGAAGGGAAGTCTGATCTGAACCCAAATCGATTTTGATATTTTCTTTATCAAAACATTCCCAGACATCCACCACATTTCCTAAATAAGCAATCGAAATCACTTCTTTATTGGCTTTCGCCAAAGTGACTCTTTTGACCAATTCTTCTGTAGAAGTTACGATTTCATTGATCCAGCCTTGTTCGTGACGAATTTTGGTGATTTTAGGGTTTACTTCGGCGCAGACCGTAATACAACCCGCAATATTTCCGGCTTTTGGTTGTGCTCCTGACATTCCGCCAAGACCTGAAGTAACGAATAAATTACCTTCAGGATTGCGTTTTATTTTTCTAAAACCATTCAAAACCGTAATCGTAGTTCCGTGTACAATTCCCTGAGGTCCAATATACATATAACTTCCTGCAGTCATTTGTCCGTATTGCGAAACGCCCAATGCATTCATTTTCTCCCAATCGTCCGGTTTTGAGTAATTCGGGATGACCATTCCGTTTGTAACCACAACTCTTGGAGCTTCAGGATGCGAAGGAAATAATCCCATCGGATGACCTGAATACATTGTCAAAGTCTGCTCATCTGTCATTTCAGACAAATATTGCATCGTCAATAAATATTGCGCCCAGTTCTGAAACACAGCTCCGTTTCCGCCATAGGTAATTAATTCATGCGGATGTTGCGCCACAGCATAATCCAGATTGTTCTGAATCATGTGCATAATGGCTTTTGCTTGCAAAGATTTTCCCGGATATTCGTCAATTGGTCGTGCATACATTCTGTAATCAGGACGAAGGCGATACATATAGATACGACCGTAAGTTTCTAATTCTTCTGAGAATTCTTTAATTAATTCAGCATGATGTTGGGCTTCAAAATAACGTAATGCATTTTTTAGCGCCAGTTTTTTTTCTTCTGCCGAAAGAATTTCTTTTCTTTTTGGTGCATGGTTAATTGCTGGATCGTATGTTGCCTTTGCAGGTAATATAGAGGGAATTCCTTGTTGTATTTGTTCTTGAAAAGTCATTTTTTTTTAGAGATGCTAAGTTGCTATCCCGAAGCCTCGGGACTAAGTTGCTAAGATAATTTAGCAAGATTAACAACAGATTAAGTTTTTGTTTTTTTAATTATGCCAACCCGCTAGGGCCGAATTTGGATCGCTAATTTTATTTCTACAAATATTTAAGCTTCGGAAAGGCGACATATTTATAGAAAATCAAATATATCTGTTACAAAAGCTCCATAAGAGCGAAATATAAATTCAGTGCCAAAGAATTATCTAATTATCAAATTGGCACATTTTCTAATTTAGATAATTTTCTAATTAAAAACTAGGGATAACGAATATCCGACCTGTGATAGGATTTGTGGATGGTAATCCTAAATTTTTTTGAGCGAATATCCATATTGATATTTTAGATTGTTGATTTTAGATTTTAGATTGCTGAATTATCTGAATTGGCACATTTTCAAATTGACTAATTAAGAAATTTTCTAATTATGAAATAGGCACATTTAATTAGTCTTTTTTCTTATTTCCCCAGTGCGTTTATCAAACCCGTACGGACAATGACGACAGCCACTTTTGCAGCAATAACCTCGTTTTAAGTGGTGTTTTTCAGTAAAGCATTTATAACCTTCGGGTGTATAATAAAAATCTTCGCCTTCGATTAATTTATTTTCATTACTTTGCTCTTTCATAAATCTGCATTGGGTTGATGTTCATATTTCTTGCAATCAAATTTATTATTTAGATTATGATTTTAATGAAATTGAATAATTTTTATCTACAAATTTATAAATTTTACAGCTAATGTTTCTGATTGTTGCTAAATATTTAATTCCAAAAGGATATCGCGGAATGGCTGTGTTTCCGTTTATAATTTTAAAATACCACTTAGATAAAGAGAATCCTGTTTTTGTTAATCACGAAAAAATTCACCTTCGTCAACAATTAGAATTATTAATTATTCCGTTTTATGTTTTGTATGCTTTAGAATATATAATACGGCTAATTCAGTATAAAAACAAAGATGCAGCCTACCGAAATATAAGTTTTGAAAGAGAAGCTTATACTAATGAAAGAGAATTAAATTATTTGAAAAACCGAACTTTCTTTGGTTTTTTGAATTACATAACTTTAAAATAAAATAGATTTTGAATCAGGAAATTCATATCAGTTTTCCTAATGATATTTCGCTGACAATAAAACGGGATGACTTAAATCACCCGTTTATTTCAGGAAATAAATTAAGAAAATTAAAATACAATTTACTTCAGGCAAAAGCTGAAAACAAAGAAACCTTAGTAACTTTTGGCGGAGCATTTTCTAACCATATTGCTGCGGTGGCATATGCGGGAAAAGAACAGGGATTTAAAACGATTGGTGTTATTCGCGGAGATGAACTTTTTGATAAAATAGAAGAAAATCCAACGCTGAAATTTGCTCAGGAAAACGGAATGCAATTTGAGTTTGTAACGAGAGAAGAGTATAGAAATAAGGCTGAAATTGCATTTATAGAAAAATTAAAAAATAAGTTTGGCGATTTTTATTTAATACCGGAAGGTGGTACAAATGAATTGGCGGTAAAAGGCTGCGAAGAGATTTTGACAGCCGAAGATTCCGTTTTTAATTACGTTTGCTGTGCGGTTGGAACTGGCGGAACAATTTCCGGTTTGATCAATAGTGCGTTGCCAAATCAGAAAATTTTAGGGTTTCCGGCGTTAAAAGGTGATTTTTTAACCAATGAAATTCGTATTTTTGCAAAACAAGATAACTGGAATTTGATTTGTGATTATCATTTTGGAGGTTATGGGAAGATAAATTTAGAATTAATTGAGTTTATCAACACTTTTTTTGAAGAAACAAAAGTGCCATTGGATCCAATTTATACAGGAAAGATGGTTTTTGGCGTTATAGACTTAATCCATAAAAACTATTTTCCTGAAAATTCAAAAATATTACTTCTTCATACCGGCGGATTGCAGGGTATTGAAGGGATGAATATAAAGTTGAAGCAGAAAAAATTACCAATACTTAAAAGCAATGTTTAAAAAAATTATAATAGCTTTCATCATCGCGACATTAGCAAGTTGTTCATCAAGCAAACCTGTTATCGCAACGACCAAAAAAGCGGCTGCAGTTCAGAGGCCAAGAGTGGCAACAACGAAAAAACAAGCACCCGTTAAACCAATTGGTAAAAACTATCCTTCTACAAATAATACAACTGAGGTTATTCAGTCTACTTCAAAAACAGTTGTAACCAGCGATTTAATTACAAATTATGTTTTGCAATATAAAGATATTGCAATGGGCAATATGCAGAAATACGGTATTCCTGCCAGTATTATTCTGGCACAGGGAATTCTGGAATCGGGCGCCGGAAAAGGAGATTTGGCATTAGAAGCCAATAACCATTTTGGGATTAAATGCCACAAAGACTGGTTGGGAGAAAGTGTTCGCCACGACGACGACTCTGCTCAGGAGTGCTTTAGAAAATATCCCGAAGCAGCAGAATCTTATAGAGATCATGCTTTGTTTTTGGTAGGTAAAAAAAGATATGAAACTTTATTTACTTACGAAAAAGACGATTACAAAGCCTGGGCAAAAGGATTAAGAGCAGCAGGTTATGCTACAGATCCTAATTATCCTGATAAATTAATCAGTTATATCGAAAGGTACAATCTGCACCAATACGATTGTCAGGTTACCGGAAGAAACTACAAGCCTTTCGAAAAATCGACTCCGGTAAGAAGTTCTTCAAATTCGAATGCAAATTCAAACGATCCAAATTTATACGAAGTACAACAGGGAGATACCTTATATTCCATTTCAAAAAAGTTCAACTTATTGGTTGATGATTTAAAACGAAAAAACAATCTTTCAGACAATGCAATTTCAATAGGGCAGCGATTGAAGGTGAAGTAGTTTTTTTTAGTTTTCAGTCTCAGTGGCAGTTTTCAGTAATAGGTAATTATGAAAAAGAAAGTTGTAATACTAATTTCTACTTTTGTAACAGTTTTATTTATAAGACTCTTTTTTGGAGTTTACGAACATGATGAGTTTGCAGAAAATCATCTTTTTCTAAAACATCGCCCAACCTGGAAATGGAAGTTTTATTCTCCTCAGGGAATGTCAGATACAAAATTGGAAGAACTTACTAAAGAAAAGCAAATAGAACAAAAATATTTTAATGAGTTTATAAGAGATCAGGGCTTAAGTAGGTAATCTAAAATCTAAACTCAAAAATCTAAAATCAAAAATGATATATAAAAGAAGTAGTCAGCTTTTTGCTGAAGCAGAAAAAGTAATTCCGGGAGGAGTAAATTCACCAGTTAGAGCCTTTAAAGCGGTTGGGGGAACTCCTATTTTTGTAAAAAGTGCCAAAGGTGCTTATTTGTATGATGAAGATGGGAATAAATTGATAGATTATATCAATTCATGGGGACCAATGGTTTTGGGTCATGCGTACCAGCCGGTTGTTGATGCTGTGATTGAAAAAGCAAAATTAGGAACTTCATTTGGAATGCCAACAGAACTGGAAACTCAAATCGCTGCTTTGGCGGTTGCTATGGTTCCGAATATAGATAAAATACGATTTGTAAATTCAGGTACAGAAGCGTGTATGAGCGCGATTCGTCTGGCTCGCGGATTTACTAAAAGAGATAAAATAATAAAATTTGCAGGTTGCTACCACGGACATTCAGATTCATTTTTGATTCAGGCCGGAAGCGGGGCTGTAACCTTTGGTTCGCCAAATAGCCCGGGAGTTACAGAAGGAACTGCAAAAGATACTTTGTTGGCAAAATACAATGATTTAGAGAATGTAAAAACTTTAATAGAAGCCAATAAAGGGGAGATTGCAGCGATTATTATCGAAGCAGTTGCAGGAAATATGGGATGTATTCCACCTCAAAAAGGTTTCCTGGAAGGATTAAGAGAATTGTGTACAGCAAACGGAATTTTATTAATTTTTGATGAGGTAATGACCGGTTTCCGTCTGGCTCGTGGCGGAGTTCAGGAATTGTATAATATCAATGCTGATATTGTCACTTTCGGAAAAGTAATTGGTGGTGGTTTACCGGTTGGCGCTTTTGCTGCTCGCGAAGAAATCATGAATTATTTAGCACCACTTGGTCCCGTTTATCAAGCAGGAACATTATCCGGAAATCCGTTGGCAATGGCGGCAGGATTGGCCATGTTACAGGCACTTGATAACGATCGTGAAATTTTTACCCGTTTAGAAGAAAAAACTGCTTATTTAGAAGCAGGAATCGACAGGGTTTTAAAAGCAAATAATATTACTTTTACTATCAATAGAGTAGGTTCTATGATTTCTGTACATTTTGATGCTAATCCTGTTGTTGATTTTCAAACAGCTGCAAAAGGCGATAATGAAACATTTAAGAAATTCTTTCACGGCTTATTAAATGAAGGTGTTTACATTGCACCATCAGCTTATGAAACCTGGTTTATTACAGATGCATTAACGTATGAAGATTTAGATTTTACTATTAATGCAATTGATAAAGTATCAAAGACATTTTAAATAAAATAAAAAAGAGGCTTTTAAGCCTCTTTTTTTTGATCCAATTATTTTTTACCTTTTCGGTGATCTTTCATTTTTTGCATTTTTTCTTTCTGAATCGCTGTCCATTTGGTGTATTGGTCTGCATTCAAAATAGACTTCATTTTGGTGTCAAAAGCTTTGTGATCTTCTGTCATTTGTTTTTTCATGGCTTCTCTGTCTGCTGCAGTTGGTTTTACACCACTGTCTTTACGGCTTTTTTCAAGCATGGCCATTTTGGTACTTCTGTCAGATAAAAGTTCACTAACTTGTTTTTGCTGATCTGCATTTAAGTTTAGATCAGTCGTTAGTTTTTGTAAATGTGCCTGATTGCGTTCTTCTGGAGATTTCATATCTCTTTTGCCTCTGTGATCACCTTTTCTGTTATGATCTTTTTTAAGGGCTGTCCATTTTGTGTATTGGTCAGCATTTAAGATCGCTTTCATTTTAGCATCATTTGCAGCTCTTTCAGTTTCCATTTGTTTTTTAAAAGCTTCTCTTTCTGCAGCAGTAGGTTTTGTTTTGCGATCTTTATTAGCATCTTTAAACTTTTCCGCTTTGGCACTTCTTTCCGCTAAAAGTTGTTTGACCTGATCTTGTTGTTTTTTATCTAAATTCAATTCAGAAGTTAATTTTTGCAAATGTTTCTCGTTACGTTGTTCCGGAGTTAGATTTTCTCTTTGATCACGTGTAGCTTTCTGATTAATGTCTTGTGCAAAACTTACTATTCCAACGAACAATAAAGCTGCGATAAATAATTTTTTCATAATTCGTTTTTTTATTTAAAAGGTTTATGCCATTTAGACTTCAAGAAGTTTGCTAAGTTTAATGCATTTGTCAGATTTATCTTTTAATTAACACAAACTATTAAGGAAAGCATAAAAAATATTCGAAATAAAAAAGAGGCCATTTAAGCCTCTTTTGTTTACTATGATTAGTCGTTTTCTTTTTTGTATTCTCTCATTTTTTCTTTCGCCTGATCTCTTTTTTCTTCCTGAATAGAAGTCCATTTTTTGTATTGATCTGCATTCAGAATAGCTTTCATTTTAGCATCGTTGGCTTCTTTTTCAGCTTTTAAGTCATTTTTAAAAGCTTCTCTTTCCGCAGTAGTAGATTTGGTAGTACGGTCCTTTCTTTCTGCTCTTAGTTTTTCTGCTTTAGCACTTCTGTCGGCTAAAAGTTGTTTTACCTGAGCTTGCTGATTCGCATCTAAATTTAATTCTGAAGTAATTTTTTTTAACTGTTTCTCATTTCGCTGTTCCGGAGTTAATCTTTCTCTTTGTTCACGAGCTGGTTTTTGATCAGCATCTTGTGCAAAACTTGCCATTCCAACGAATAACAAAGCTGCGATAAATAGTTTTTTCATGATGTAAGTTTTTTAATTGTTATAGTAATTAGACTTTATCAAATTGAATAGGTTTAAATCTGATAATCAGAATTGTAGTTTGTTTAACAAAACGAAAAATTCTTTATCGATATTGTATATTAATGAGCTATATCTTTTTAATTATTTCGGATCATGATGTTTTACAGGAATAGGTTTTTAAATTTGTTATTAGATTGACAATTTCAAAACAGAATTACCAGATTACAATATGGAAGACTTATTTAATAAGAAAAATAAAAACCGGGTTCTTAAAGCGGTAAACGGCGAGATGTCTTATCAGAAATTAACTGCTGCCGAATTGCATCAATTTGTGCAGCATTGGAATTATGATGACGGAATAGAACCTTTTAAGTGGATGATCAAACAAAAATACCTGGATAAAGGGACGGCGCTTTGCTTGTATTGGATGTTGCAGCCGGATTATTTCTGTACATTCAAAAACGAAGAGGAAATAAAAGAAGATATTAATTATGAGACCTATCTATTAATAAAAGATATTGAGGAAAGATATGTTTCCGGATTTTATGAAGATGGAAATTTTGCATTTGATCCAAAAGAAGAATTTCTGGATGTAAATTTTAATACCAAATGTATTCCTGCACAATTGCTTCTTAAATCCTCAGGAATTATTTTTGAACGACAGGATATTGAATTTGCTTTTTTAAGAAACCCCAACGAAAAAGAGCTAAAAACAATTAATAGCAAGATTGTCGATGCTGTAAAAATTGTTCAAATATCAAATCCTGACTTTGTTTACAATGAGACAGAGGATGCTATTAAAGCTATAATTGAAAGCGTCGAATATTGGAAGGAAAAAGAATTAGGAAAGATAAAAATTAAGAATCTCTCTTATTTATGGATGGATTGTGTGCATAAAAAACACAATTGGGACTGGATCATTTGGGATTGGGAAACAGGAAATAACATTGGTGTTACAAACAGTACAAAAGAATTGACTTGTCTTGCTGATACTATTATCAATCATACCATAGATGGATTTCAGCAATCTTCGATAATTTTAGATTTATATAAAGATTTGGCAGGAGTCAATAATTTTTATGATTTAAAAAAAGATCCTTACAGCGGAATTGGTTTGCTTTTTAGTACAGATCATTTAAAATTTAGAGCATAATAACTCATGGCATTAAGAAAAATTACAGTTGAAGAAAATGTTTATCTCTACAAAACTACTACCGGATTTGGACTTAATGCAGCAATAGCAACATTTGAAATCACAATATTTTTAAAAGATTTTAAACAAACTCCATTGAAAATTAATTGTATAACGTGGGAAGATTTGTATGCCGGAAACCCATTGAATACCGGTGTAAAGCTGACGAGATTATCTAATCAGGAAACAGAAATTGTAAACCTGAACAGGCCTAAATATATTAGAGAATGTATTTTGTATGGTTTAAAGATGGGCTGGAACGGAAAAAACAAATTAGAATCTATTGATGGCTTAGAAATACTTAAAAGCCTGGATTATGATGTTTCTGGTTTGCATCCAAAAGATGGATTTATTATAGCGCATGGCAAAGAATATCCAAAATAATTTGATTTTTTGGTATCTGAAATTTACTTCAGAATTAATTGCGTAATTTAGTACAACCAGAATTTAAAACCCAAAACAAACAATTATGAGTTTAAATGCCACATCAAACAATAATAAAATTGCCTTTTTTTCGACACAGCCTTACGATAAAACGTTCTTTAATAAGTACAATGAAGATTTTGGTTTTGAATTGGATTTTTTTGAAACGCAACTCAATCCTCAAACAGTAATTCTAATCGAAAATGCCTCTATAGTTTGTGTTTTTGTAAACGATATTGTAAATGAAGCCGTGATTAGACAATTGGCAGAAAAGAATGTAAAAATTATTGCTTTGCGTTGTGCCGGTTTTAATAACGTCGATCTGGAAGCTGCAAAAAAGCATAATATAAAAGTATGTCGTGTTCCGGCATATTCTCCTCAGGCGGTTGCAGAACATGCTGTCGCGATGATTTTAACTTTAAACAGAAAAACACACAAAGCATACAACAGAGTCCGTGAACAAAACTTTTCGCTCAACGGATTGTTAGGTTTTGATTTATTCGGAAAAACAATCGGAATCATCGGAACGGGAAATATTGGGAAAGCTTTTGCAAAAATTGCTTTAGGCTTTGGATGTAAAGTTTTGGCGTATGATATTGTTACAAATGATGAAATGATAAAAGACGGAGTGAAATTTGTGTCTCTTCAGGAAATTTTTAAAGAGAGCGATATTATTTCGCTGCATTGCCCATTAAACGAGCAAACGAAACATATCATTAATAGCAAGTCTATCGATGAAATGAAAGACAGCGTTATGATCATCAATACAAGCCGTGGCGGATTAATAGAAACAGCTTCTGTAATCGAAGGTTTAAAAGAAGGTAAAATTGGATATCTGGGAATTGATGTTTACGAACAGGAAGAAAAACTATTCTTCAGAGATCTTTCAGCTGATATTATTCAGGATGATGCGATTCAGCGTTTAATGAGTTTTCCGAATGTTCTGGTCACAGCGCATCAGGCCTTTTTTACCAACGAAGCTTTAACACAGATTGCCTTAGTAACTTTCAATAATATAAAATCTTTGCTAAACAGTAATGATATAGAAAACAAAGCAGCTTTGCTGGTTTAAAATGAATGTTGAACTTTAAAAGAAAAATTATGAAAAATAAAATTGTAATGGCATTGATATTTCTGGGAATGATTTCATGCCAAAATAAAGATAAAACGGACGACAAAAGTATAATCAAAACAATTGCAGAAGACACCTTATCAAAAACAGTTGCAGGAACTGCCGATGTTAGTGATGCTCCTGCAAAAGACGATAAAGCAGTCGAACTGATTCGCAAACAATTGAATATTCTGTTGAAGACGGATCTTCCGGCAATGACAAAAGATGACCGATTCTTTTATTACGATGCTTTCGATTTAAACAATGATAAAAAAGAGGAATATTTTGTTGGTTTTTCGAATCCCTATTTCTGCGGAAGCGGAGGCTGCACCGGATATATTCTAAATAATGACGGAAGTGTAATCAATAAGTTTACTGTAACTGATTTTCCAATTCTGGTTACCACTTCATCTACTGAAAAATTCTATGATCTTATATTTGAGACCGGAGGAAAATTTCATGTTTTAAAAATGAAAAACGGTAAATATCCTCCTAATCCATCCGTTCAGGAAGTTTGGAAAGGCGAAGTCCCTAAAGAAAACACAAAGGTGTTGGATATTCAGGGGAAGAAATTAGAGAAGTATTCGTTTTAATGCCTTTAAATATTAATCTCGACAGGTTCTAAAAAGCTGTCGGGTTTGTATGATTATCTTTTTAATATTTTAGAAAGCGTTTGAGGATTTCGACGATTATCCCAAAATGCGATGACAATTAATTCATCAGTAGTTATTTTATAAAAGATGTTGTAATGTCCTAATGTTGAGGTACGAATATTTGGAAATTCAGTTTTAATATAAAGCTCAGGATTTCTTACCAGAAAATTAACTCTTTCCGTAATTTCAATAACAAGCTTTTTCGAGTAAGTTGTTGATTTGTTTCTTTTATTCCAATAAGCTAGTATTTTTCTTCTTTGAAGAGCAGCAGTGTGAGTCCAAATTATTTTGACAGCCATTCTAAGTCTTCTTTATCTAAATCTTCCTGAGTAATAATCCTTCCGTATTTTATATCTTCTTCACTTTCTTTTAGCATATCCAATTCATATTGTTCAAATTGATAAACTTCAGAAACGTCAGCATTTTTTAAAAGGGTTCTAATTTTTTCAAGTAAACTTAAATCTTCTATATTTTTAAGTTTGTCAAAAATCTCTAATTTTATCTCTAAAGCTCCCATGATGATATATTTTAATAATCAAAGTTATGTAAATAAAACGAAAAACCCGACAGGTTTTTAAAACCTGTCGGGTTTGAAATTATAAATTCTAATTTTTGGAATTTGGCATTTCAAAAAATGGAATTTTAATATGTTATTCCACCAATTCCACAAACTTGAATTCACCTTCAACAGCCACTTTAGTCAAGCCATGTTTAGATAAATTTTTCATAGACGCATCCCATTTTTTACCGCTTAAATTTGCAGTAATTTTTAATTGCTGAAGATCCATTTTATTTTCATTTCCTTTTAATAGATCTACGATAAATTTCTCTTCGTCAGAAAGTTCTATTGATGCTTGTTTTTTCTCAGGACGCATTTGCGGGAACAATAAAACTTCCTGAATCGATGCGTTATTTGTTAAGTACATAATCAGACGATCCATTCCAATTCCCATTCCTGATGTTGGTGGCATACCGTATTCTAATGCTCTTAAGAAATCTTCATCGATCACTCCGTTCGCTTCATCATCACCTTTTTCAGCCAAACGCATTTGGTCTTCAAAACGCTCACGCTGATCAATCGGGTCATTCAATTCAGAATAAGCATTTGCAATTTCTTTACCACAAACCATCAATTCAAAACGCTCAGTAAGCTCCGGATTATCGCGGTGCTCTTTACATAAAGGAGACATTTCTTTAGGGTAATCAGTGATGAAAGTGGGTTGAATATAATTTCCTTCACATTTGGCGCCGAAAATCTCATCAATCAATTTTCCTTTCCCCATTGTTTTATCAACGTCAATTCCCATACCTCTTGCAGCATCAAATAATTCCTCTTCTGTTTTACCAGAAATATCAAAACCGGTAAAATGTTTAATAGAATCGGTCATGGTTACACGGGCATAAGGCGCTTTAAAGTTAATTTGGTGTTCACCAAAAGTAACTTCACTTGTTCCGTTTACGGCAATTGCACAATGCTCTAATAAGCCTTCAGCAAATTCCATCATCCAGTTGTAGTCTTTGTAGGCTACATATATTTCCATTGCGGTAAATTCAGGATTATGTGTTCTGTCCATACCTTCATTTCTAAAGTTTTTCGAGAATTCATAAACACCTTCAAAACCACCAACAATTAATCTTTTCAAATACAATTCGTTCGCAATACGCATATAAAGCGGAATGTCAAGCGAATTATGGTGCGTAATAAACGGACGTGCTGCAGCTCCACCGGGAATCGATTGTAAAACCGGAGTCTCCACTTCAAGATATCCTGCATCGTTAAAATAACCACGCATTGCAGTATACAACTTCGTACGTTTGATAAAGTTTTCCTTTACTTGCGGATTCACTGTTAAATCTACATAACGCATTCTGTAGCGTAATTCAGGATCATTAAAAGCATCGTGTACGTTTCCGTCTTCGTCTACTTTAGGTAAAGGCAACGGACGTAAAGTTTTACTCAAAAAAGTAAATCCGTCAACACGAATACATTGCGCGCCCACTTTTGTAGTAAACAATTCACCTTCAACACCAATAAAGTCACCTAAATCAGTCAGTTTTTTAAAGACCGTGTTGTATAAAGTTTTATCGTCACCTTCACACAAAACATCACGATTTACGTACAATTGTATACGTCCTTCGCTATCCTGCAATTCGGCAAAACAAGCTTTTCCTTGATCTCTAACACTCATTAAACGTCCCGCAACGATCACCTTTTTGCCTTCTTCAAAAGATTCCTTCACCTGCTTCGAAGTATGATTTACAGGAAAAAGATTAGCCGGATAAGGATTGATTCCTAAGTTGCGTAAGTTTTGAAGTTTTTCTCTTCGGATGATTTCTTGTTCTGATAATGCCATTTTGTGCTCTTTTTTAAGTGTGCAAAGATAAAGAAAAGAATGTAGATTTTAGAATGCAGTTTTTAGATTTTTTGCAGCAGTAATTTATTGCATTTCAAAGACCTTTTGTCCCGCTCCCGAAGCCTCGGGACAATTGTATCTTTTTTGCTGAAAAAGTAAAAAAGGATACCGCTGCAATCGGGACTAGAGTAGAGGTTTTAGTTTTTAAAAGAGGTTTTCGCTGGATGCGTTCCCTGGAAACAAATAACAAATGAAATGTTTTTGTAAGAAATTAAACGGAAAAACGCAGTATCTTAGCCTCGCAAAACCTTCTCAAAAAATGAAATACATATCAGCCTTAATTATTATATTCCTTTTCACAAGTTGCCAAATCACAGAAACCATTACGATCAAACCAGACGGAAGCGGAACTATTGAAGTTTTTCAATTACGCGATGAAAATAGTTATATGCAGGTGGCGGGAGAAAATTATTCCAGAGAGGAAGCATTTCAGGATACTACTTATGTCTTTCAGGAATATATCGCAAAATACAACGAGACGTTTCTAAAATATACACCCGAAGAACAGCAATTATTTAAAAGGTATGCGAATGTAAAAGTGCATCTTAAAAAAAGTTCCTTCGAAAAAGAATTCCGAAATACATTTACTCAAAACTTTAATAAAGTTGCAGAAATTGCAGATTTATACAAAACAGAAGATTATGTCAATGATCTTAAAAATAATTATGCTTTAACTGCTGAAAATCATTATTACAAAATAGATTATTCTTTTGACGGGAAAATTTTTAAACGTTTAGTTTCGGTCACAAATCCAGAGCAACTTCAAAAAGAAAAAGATCAGCTTACAAATATTGACCCTAAATATGCCTCTTTAAAACTGACACAGTCGTATATTTTGCGATATCATTTTCCTCATAAAATAAAATCGGTCTCAAACGAAAAAGCAGTTATCAGTTCAGATAAAAAAACAATGACATTAGAATTTCAGCTTTCAGATTGTATGCAAAATCCCGAAATGACAAGTTTAGAAGTAATTTTGGAGTAAATTTACTGGCAATTTTCGCATGAACAATTAAACAAATAAACGATTAACCAAATAAAATAGTCTTCGTATCTTTGATAAAAAATTAGCCATTATGAAATTATACAAGTTACTTAGTTTTTGTTTTGTGTTAGCAACGTTAACAAGCTGCACCTTAACCGAAAATATTTATGTAAACGATAACGGAACCGGAAAATTCTCTATAGATATGGATGGTTCGTCATTAATGGCAATGGCTGGCGAACAGTTAGGCGATCAAATGGGAGCTGATGCCAAAAAAAATATAGATTCTACTTTTACCTTCAAACAATTATTTGAAGAGAAAAAAGACAGCATAGCAAAACTCTCTCCCGAAGCGCAAAAAGAACTTAAAAAGCTGGAGAATTTTGTAGTAAATACCAAAATGAATGCCGAGAAAAAAGAGTTTTTGATGACGCTCTCGACTGATTTTAAAAACGTCAATGAATTACAAGACGCATTACAATCGTTAAGTGCGCTCCAAAAATTAGAAGGCGGAGCAAATAGCTCGACGCCTTTTGCGAAAGGATTGGGAGATAATAATAGTAAATTAAGCTATTCGTACGACGGAAAGAAATTTACGCGTAAAGCAGTAATTGACAAACAAAAATTAGCTGCAAAGGCAAAAGATTCTACGGCTGATATGTCTAAAATGATTTTTGCATCTTCTACTTATACTGTAAAATATCATTTTCCTAAGAAAATAAAAAAAGTATCGAATCCAAATGCTTTGTTTAGTGAGGATCGAAAATCAATTACAATTCAATACCCTTTTACGGATTATATGGAGAATCCTGACAAGCTTAACTTTGATGTTGAGTTTGAAAAATAATTAAAATGAATAAAAAAATTCAACTTCAGGATTTAGGAAGTAGAGACTATAAATCGACCTGGGAATATCAGGAAGAACTTTTCAAAGATGTTGTAGATTTAAAAATCAAAAACAGAAGAGAAGAACTCGATTTGCCAACACCCAATTATTTACTTTTTGTAGAACATCCGCATGTCTATACTTTAGGTAAAAGTGGGGATCTTGAAAATCTTTTATTAAACGAAAAACAATTAGAAGCCAAAGGAGCGACTTTCTATAAAATAAATCGTGGTGGAGATATTACCTATCATGGTCCTGGACAAATTGTTGGGTATCCGATTCTGGATTTAGAAAATTTCTTTACGGATATTCATAAATATCTGCGTTTTCTGGAAGAAGCTATAATCCTGACTTTAGAAGAATACGGTTTAAAATGCGGACGAAGCGAAGGCGAAACAGGAGTTTGGCTGGATGCAGGAACTCCGTTTGCCCGTAAGATTTGTGCACTTGGTGTGCGCGCTTCACGTTGGGTAACCATGCACGGATTTGCCTTAAATGTAAATGTAGATTTAGGATATTTCGACAATATTATTCCGTGTGGAATTCGCGGAAAAGGTGTTACTTCATTACAAGTAGAACTGGGTGTAGAAAGAGTAAATGAAGCCGAAGTAAAAGCCAAAATCGTCAAACATTTGACACAATTGTTTGAGGCAGAATTCGTTTGATATAATTTTAATTACACACATACTTCAGTTTGAAGTAAGACTAATGCAGGATAAGGTTTACCGCAAAGCTCTGTGAACTTTGTGTTTTTAAAAGTCTTTCGGGTAAATAAACGTTGTGTTCTCTGTGTTAATAATTGCACTCAACAAAATATAAATAGGATGAAAAATGCTGAAGAAAATAACAATTACAGAATTGCCGTTCCTTTAGCATTTGAAACTGTTTTTTCTCATTTTTACTTCGCCGAAAATAAAACGGCTTTTCCCATAACAAAAACGCTGCTGCCCAGTTTTCAGACTATCTTAGTTTTTAACTTTGGAACAAAATCATCTTTAAAATCGAAGCAAAATACTTTTTTAGAAGTTGAAAAATGTATTGTTCTTGGCCCAATTAAGCAAGCTTTCGATTATACTTTAGAGCCAAATTCAGAGATTCTTGTAGCCAATTTTAAAGAAGATGCTTTTTACAGATTCTTTGGCAGCGCACTTTTTGATTCTCTGCCCATTCATCCGGATGATTTAATTCATGAAAATTGTTTTACACTTTTATGGGAAGAACTTCAAAAACTTTCTGATACAAAACAGCGTGTCGATTATATTTTAGATTTTTGTGCACCTTATTTAAGGGAACAAAAGGAGATAACGACACTTTTAACTGATTTTCAAAGCCAAAACCTGAATCGAATAAAAGTTATTGCTTCTCATATCAATCAAACCGAAAGAAATATTCAGCTCCATCAAAAGAAACTTTTTGGTTATACTATAAAAGAAGCCAATAGGTACGAGAGATTTTTAAAAGCGGTACATCAAATTCAGGAAAATATAATAAAAGATTCTAAAACAGATTGGTTAGCGATTGTTGACGAATGCGGTTATTACGATCAAAGTCAATTGATACACGACTTTAAATATTATATGAATATTTCGCCCACAAAGTTTCTTAAATTCCAAAACGATATTTGCAGTTCAAAGTCAGAATAAAGCAGATTTCGTTTTCTTACAATTGTACCCAAACCCTGCGCTCTACATTTGTCATGTTAATCTTTAAAAACAGAAAACATGAAAAATTTAATTGTTTATGCGCATCCCAATTCAGGTAGTTTAAATCATTTCTTCAAACAAACAGTATTCGAAAGCCTTCATAAATCCGGAGAAGAAATTGCAGTTCGCGATTTGAATGAGATCAATTTTAATCCCGTACTTTCTTTAGAAGATATGAACGGACAAAGAATGGGAAAGGTTGCTGATGATGTCAAAACAGAACAGGATTTTATAACATGGGCAGATCGTATCATTTTTATTTACCCTATTTGGTGGACAGGAATGCCAGCAATAATGAAGGGTTATATTGATCGGGTTTTTAGTTATGGATTTGCTTACAGATACGATCAGGGCATTCAGAAAGGTTTATTGACAGGAAAGAAAACAATCATTATCAATTCGCACGGAAAATCAAATGCAGAATACGAAGCAATGGGAATGGACAAAGCTTTGGCTTTAACCTCGGATACCGGAATTTTTACGTATTCAGGATTAGAAATCCAACAGCATTTTTATTTTGATAAAGCAGACAGAGCTTCGGCAGAAAATATTTCGGACTGGGAGAATCAATTGATTTCGATAATAAAAGAAAAAGAAATGGCTAAAAAAACTTTAGAATTCTAATGAAAGCTGCTCCGGCAAGAGTCTGAAACTCATTCGGTGGTATTTTGTAGTTCCGTATTTTTTGATGGCTTCCCGATGTTCTTTAGTTGGATAACCTTTGTTTTGTTTCCAGTTGTACATTGGGAATTCTTCATGAATCTGATCCATGTATTCGTCACGATATGTTTTAGCCAGGACCGAAGCTGCGGCAATACTTAAAAATTTGCCATCACCTTTTATAATACTTTGATTTGGAATCGATTTTAGTAATTCAATTTCTGTTGCTGAAAACTGTTTGCCAAAAGTATTTTTCAAACCCAATTTTGCATTCAAAGAACGGTTACCGTCTACAATAATAAATTCAGGAACATGATGTAGTTTCAGGATACATTCCTGCATTCCTTTCATAGAGGCATTTAGAATGTTTATCTCATCAATTTCGTTGGGATGCAAATGCGTAACCGAAAAACAAAGTGCATGTTCTTCTATAATGGGTTTAAGAAATACTCGCATCTTTTCAGACAATTGTTTACTGTCGTTTAGAAATTCATGCTCAAAATGAGTAGGTAAAATGACTGCCGCCGCGGTTACAGGTCCGGCCAGGCAACCACGACCGGCTTCATCTGTTCCGGTTTCGAGAATAAATCCTGAAAAATTTTTTGCAAGCATTTCCTTTTTTGTTTTGATTCGCAAATATTATAAAATTTTATTTAAAAACATTCGTTCTCTTACTATTTGCCAGAGCAGTTGTATAAAATGAAGTGTTTTTTTATTTATACGTTTTTATCTTTTACCTTTGCCAGACAAATTTTGCCAAAATAATTCCATATAAAGCGATCAAATGAGAATATTCTTTTTTCTATACCTATTAGTTGTACCAACTTTATTGTTTTCTCAGGAAAAAACTACTTCTAAGAATAGTTTAGATATGAATACAAAATATTCAAGTATAACAGATACTATAAAAAAGAAAAAAGCAAAAATAGCCACTATAGATCAATATCAGATTATTACGCTGGAACATGATACTACTTATGTAGATACTTCGTTAACCTTAAAAAGTGCTTACAAACAGAACAATCTTCGTAAGGATGATTTCGGACTTTTGTCTTTTTCTAATATCGGACAGACTTATAATACTTTGCAATATAGTTTAACTAGTTTTTCTCCTTATCCTGAAATAGGATTTAACGGAAAACACTTTAATTATATTCAGGCTGATCAAATCAATTATTATTCAGCAGCAACGCCTTTGACCGAATTATTCTTTAATACCACAATAAACAAAGGCCAGAACGTAGATTCATTTATTACATTAAATACTTCAAAAAACCTTAATTTTTCTATTGCATACAGAGGTTTACGTTCAGAAGGAAATTACATAAATCAACTGGTTAGTGCGGGGAATTTCAGATTTACAACAAGTTACTTTACTACCGACAAAAGATATGCGATAAATGCGCATTATACCTATCAGGATATTTTAAACGAAGAAAATGGAGGAATTACTACGCCTGCAGATTTTGAAAGTGATAATCCGGATTATAAGAACCGTCAAAGATTGCAAGTATATCTTACAGATGCCGAATCATTTTTGAAAGGGAGACGCTTATTCTTTGATCATGCTTTTAGAATAAATCCAACCGAAGGGAATAATAATTTGTACGTAACGCACCAGTTTAATTACGAAAATAAATTTTTCGAATACAAGCAGGCAACCGTTCTTTCGACTGTTGGTACCAGATCAGTGAAACGATTTGGAGATTCGTACGTAACAAGCGGTATAAACGATCAGACACATTATGAAAGATTGTATAACAAAGTAGGAGTGGCGTATGAAAATTCTCTTTTAGGAAAATTTAATTTCTTCGTAGACGATTACAGATCTAATTATAAATACGGAAGAGTCTTAGTAGATAAAGATGGAACAGTTATTCCCGATAATTTGTTTTTGCAGATTAATAATGTAGGCGGACAATTTGAATATCAAAAAAACAAATGGAACGGTCGTTTTTTATATTCAAGATCAATTACAAATCAGTCGCTTTCTGACTTAGATGCTAAATTGAAATATGATTTGAATGACAAAATTCAGTTTGATTTTAGATACCGTAACATCAATAAATTACCCAATAATAACTACAATTTGTACCAAAGTAGCTATGTGCAGTATAATTGGTCGAATAATTTTAAAAACGAGAAAATTAATTCGCTTAGTGCCGCTGTTCGTACGCCTTGGCTGAATGGGGAAGTTCAATATACCGTTTTAAATGATCATTTGTATTTTGCAGATGTTTCTAAACCAGAACAAATTGCAGTAAATACGCAAATTATAAATCCGGCACAATACGGAAATGCAATCAATTATCTGGAGATAAAAGCAAGTCGTGAATTTAAATTTGGCCCTTTTGCACTGGATAATACACTTTTATATCAAAAAGTAGATCAGTCAGATTTAATTTTAAATGTGCCTGATTTTGTAACCAGAAATACATTCTATTATTCTGGCTACTTTTTTAAGAAAGCATTGTTTATGCAGTCCGGAATCGTTTTTAATTATTTTACAAAGTATTACGGAAACGGTTACAATCCTGTTGTAGGAGAGTTTTATGTTCAGAAAGATAAAGAAATTGGCGGTTATCCGTTGTTTGATCTTTTTGTAAATGCAAGAATTCGTCAAACCCGATTCTATGTAAAAGCAGAACATATTAATGCTCTTTTTTCTAAAAGCGACTATTATTCGGCACCTAATAATCCTTATCGTGATTTTGTGATCAGATTTGGTTTAGTTTGGAATTTCTTCCAATAGAATGAAGAATATATTATATTAAAAAAATCAAATATTAAATTAAATAGAAATGGACTTTTCAAATAACATTTTAGAAACAATTGGTAATACACCATTGGTAAAACTCAACAAAATTGTTGCTGAAATTGATGCGTTAGTATTGGCAAAAGTCGAAACATTTAATCCGGGAAATTCTGTAAAAGACAGAATGGCCGTAAAAATGATTGAAGATGCAGAGGCAGATGGACGATTAAAACCAGGAGGAACAATCATCGAAGGAACTTCTGGAAATACCGGAATGGGATTAGCGCTTGTAGCGATCATTAAAGGATATAAGCTGATATGTGTAATATCAGACAAGCAGTCTAAAGAAAAAATGGATATTTTGCGTGCCGTGGGTGCCAAAGTAGTAGTTTGCCCTACAGATGTGGAGCCAACAGATCCAAGATCATATTATTCAGTTTCTAAACGTCTGGCCGAAGAAACGCCAAATTCATGGTACGTAAATCAGTACGATAATATGTCAAACTCTTTGGCGCATTACGAGCAAACCGGGCCAGAAATCTGGAAACAAACAGATGGAAAAATTACCCATTTTGTGGTGGGAGTAGGAACAGGAGGAACTATTTCCGGAGTTGGAAGATACTTAAAAGAGAAAAATCCAAACATTAAAATTTGGGGAATCGATACTTATGGTTCTGTATTTAAAAAATACCATGAAACCGGAATTTTTGATGAGAATGAAATTTATTCGTATATAACAGAGGGAATAGGAGAAGATATTTTACCTAAAAATGTTGACTTTTCTTTAATTGACGGATTTACAAAAGTAACAGATAAAGATGCGGCGGTTTATACCAGAAAGATTGCTCTTGAAGAAGCAATTTTTGTAGGGAATTCTGCCGGAGCTTGTATAAAAGGACTTTTGCAACTTAAAGAACACTTTAAGCCTGAAGATGTGGTTGTGGTGTTGTTTCATGATTCAGGAAGCCGTTATGTAGGTAAAATGTTTAATGACGACTGGATGCGTGAGCGTGGATTCTTAGAAGAAAACATTACAAAGGCTGAAGACGTGATTAAAGACCATATTGATAAAGAATTAATTGTAGTTCGTACAGAAGAATTGGTTTCTCACGCGATCGAACGTATGCGTAAATACAAAATCTCTCAGATTCCTGTTGTCGATATCAACGGGTTTGTTGGTTCTGTCGATGAAACAGATTTGTTTAGAAGTTATGTTGCAGATAAAAATGTAGCCGAAAAACCAATTAAAGAAGTAATGGGAAAACCTTTCCCGATTGTAAAATTAGGAACTCCGATTGAAGAAGTTTCGAAATTGTTTACCAAAGAAAATGATGCTGTTTTGGTTGATTTAGGAAATGGAAATCATCATATCATTACAAAATATGATATCATTGGATCAATAAAATAAGATAGTTTAATAATGATACAAATCCATAAATCTAGTTTGAACAATTAGATTTATGGATTTTTTAGCTTAATATATTTTAAATGAATTTTACCGCAATAGATTTTGAAACTGCCACAGGACATCATCCTTGTTCTGTTGGAATTGTTACTGTAGAGAACGGAATAATCGTGGATGAATTCGTTACCTTAATTAAACCTCCCGGAAACGAGTACAATCCGTTTACGATTCGTGTACACGGAATTTATCCGAGAGATACTGTAAATGCCAAAACTTTTGTACAGGTTTATCCTGAGATCGAAAAAAGATTAAAAAATAGGGTAGTGGTTGCACATAACGAAAGTTTTGACCGTAATGTTTTAATGAAATCTATGATGCTTTATGGTTTGCAATATGAAGACTTGAATATAGCCGAAAAATGGGAATGTACCGTTAAAATATACAAAGCCAAAGGTTTTAAACCTACTAAATTAAGTGACTGTTGTCGTGAAATGAATATAAAATTAAACCATCACGAAGCATTATCTGATGCAAGAGCTTGTGCAAAATTGTATATGTTGAGATAAAAAATGAATTAATTTGTAAGATTAGTATTATTTTAATTAATTTTAGGCTTTGTGAATTAAAAAAATAAAAAGCCTAAAAATGAAAGAAGATTTTCTTCATTATCTCTGGAAATTCAGGAAGTTTGATACGCTGAATTTAAGAACTACCCAAAACGAACAGGTCTCGATTATTAAAACAGGAGATTATTTAGAACTTGCAGGTCCGGATTTTTTTAATGCTCAGGTTACAATTGGTCATCAAAAATGGGCAGGAAATATTGAGATTCACTTAAAATCTTCAGATTGGTATGTTCATGGTCATGAAAAAGATGTGGCTTACGAAAATGTAATTTTGCATGTAGTCTGGGAACATGACACAGATATATATGGAAAAAACAATACAGAAATTCCCGTTTTAGTACTGAAAGAGTATGTTTCTTCAGAAACTTTGGCGAATTACAATTCTTTAGTAACGCCTAAAACCTGGATATTCTGCGAAAAGAATATTAGCGAGATTGATAGCTTTGTTTTTAAAAACTGGCAGGAACGATTATTCTTCGATCGTCTGGAGCGCAAGTCAAAATTTATTTATGATTTGCTGGAAGAAACACATCAGGATTGGGAAGCAGTTTTGTTTTCTTTATTAGCAAAGAATTTTGGTTTAAATACCAATAATAGTGCTTTTTTGCAAATCGCTAAATCTATTCCGTTTTCAGTAATTCGCAAAGAAAGTTTTGAAGTCGAAAATCTGGAAGCTTTACTTTTGGGCACATCAGGTTTATTAGATGACGAAAAAGAAGATGTTTATTTTACAGATTTAAAAATCAGGTATTACTATCTTTTAAACAAATACCAATTAGAAAAATGTCATATAGATTCAGTGCAGTTTTTTAAACATCGTCCGGATAATTTTCCTACGATTCGTCTTTCGCAATTGGCTAATTTATATCAAAAACATCAAAATTTATTTTCGAAAATAATAGGTTTAAAATCGGTTAAGAGTGTTTATGAACTGCTGGGTGTTTCGGCAAGTTTGTATTGGCATAATCATTATCAGTTTGATAAGGAAAGTGTCAGAAAACCAAAAACGCTATCCAAATCTTTTTTGGATTTAATCATAATCAATACGATAATCCCTATTCAGTTTGCTTATTCAAATATAATGGGAGAATCAATTGCCGAGGATTTGATAACATTTATGAATGAAGTTCCTCCTGAAAAAAATGCTATTATCGATAAATTTAAAAGCTTCGGGATTTCTGCTAAAAATGCTTTTGAAACACAAACATTATTAGAACTCAAAAATGAATTCTGCAATCAAAAATCATGTTTAAAATGTGCCCTGGGAATGGAGCTGTTAAAGAATAATTAGAGAATTAGAAAATGTGTCAATGAGATAATTTTGTACTTTTGTTGTATACCATAATTATAATCTTATCCTGAGCGAATGCGAAGGATAAAATCTAAAATCTAAAATCTAAAATCTAAAATCTAAAATCTAAAATCTAAAATCTAACTATGTCAGCTATTTTAAAACTCAAATTCTTTTTCGAAAAATATGGTTTTCATGTTTCTTCAAGATTGGCCGATAAATTGGGAATGCGTGTAACAAGCGTACGATTATTTTTTATTTACATTTCGTTTGTTACTGCGGGTTTAGGATTTGGAGTGTATCTGACTTTAGCTTTTTGGATTAGGCTAAAAGATTTAATTCGAGCCAAACGTACCTCCGTTTTTGATTTATAAGATTGTTTAAACATAAAAAAGGATCATAAAGTATTTTTACTCTATGATCCTTTTTTATATTTATTGAGATAATTATTTCTCTGGATTATTCAGTTTACTATTTTTCTTACCATAAACAAAATAAATTGCTACTCCTAATCCCATCCAGACTACAAGTCTTACCCAGCTTTCGTTAGGTAGAGAATACATCAGGGCCAGGCAAATTACAATACCTGCTATAGGCACAAATGGTACTAAAGGTGTTCTGAAAGATCTTGGTGCATCTGGCATTCTTTTACGCATAACCATTACACCAATACAAACAAGTACAAAAGCTAATAGAGTTCCAATACTTACCATGTGTCCTAAATCGCTTACCGGAACCAAGCCGGCAAATAAACTTACAAATACTAAGAAGAAAAGGTTAGTTTTCCACGGAGTACGAAATTTAGGGTGAATAGAACTGAAAAATGGAGGTAATAAACCATCTTTACTCATCGTATAAAATACACGGCTTTGCCCCAAAAGCATTACTAATATTACAGAAGTATAACCCGCTAAAATAGCAACGATCAAACCTGTTTGCAAAAAGTCGTAACCTGTTTTTGCAAAAGCAGTTGCAGCAGGTTTGGCATCTCCTGCAAATTCTTTATAATTAACAAGTCCTGTCATTACGTGAGCAAAGAATACATATAATAAAGTACAGATAATTAAAGATCCCAAGATCCCAATTGGCATTCCTTTTTGCGGATTTTTAGCTTCCTGAGCAGCGGTAGATACAGCATCAAAACCAATAAAGGCAAAAAACACAGTTCCTGCTCCGGCAGCAATTCCTGACCATCCAAATTCACCAAAAACACCAGTGTTAGCCGGGATGTAAGGTGTGTAGTTTGAAGTATCAATAAAACTCCACCCTAATACGATGAAAACAAGTACAACGGCAACTTTTACAACAACTAAAAAGTTATTTAATGAAGCAGATTCTTTTGTTCCTCTAATCAATAATAAAGATAACATAGCTACAATGAAAATCGCCGGTAAATTAACAATACCGCCTTCAATTATTGTACCGTCACTTAATTTTAAAGTTTCCCAGGGCGAACATATAAAATCGTGTGGGAGGTGAATTCCGTATTTGTTTAGTAATTCTAATAAGTAGCGGGACCAGCTTACACCAACTGTGGCGGCTCCCAAAGCGTATTCTAAAACTAAATCCCAACCAATAATCCAAGCCATAAATTCTCCCATTGTAGCATAAGAGTACGTATATGCACTACCTGCAACCGGAATCATAGAGGCAAATTCTGCATAACAAAGTCCTGCAAAAGCACATCCAACTGCTGCTAAAATAAAAGAAAGAGTAACTGCTGGTCCTGCATGTTCTGCGGCGGCAATTCCTGTTAACGAGAATAATCCGGCTCCAATAATAGCTCCAACTCCAAGTGCAACGAGCGACCGTGAAGACAGAGTCCTTTTTAAGCCTTTTTCAGATTCGGAAGCTTCGTCAAGCAATACCGAAAGTGGTTTAGTTTTCCAAATTGACATATTATAATATTGGTTTATTGTTATTAAGCTCCAAATGTATCGTTTTTTGTAAAAAATAAAAACAAATATCTCTTTTTAAGTTATAAAATATTAAATTTTATGCTAAAACTATCGCTAATTATTCCTTGTAAGCTGAGATTCATTAAACTAATTGAGGTTTAATGATGAAAAATGTAATTTTGAAGTCTGTAATGTTTTTAGTATTATTCTTAATAAATTATTATTTTTTCCTTTAATTTAGGCGTTTAATTATAAATGGGAAAATTTTAATAAAATGAATATTAAAACACTCGGAAAGTATTTCAGGTTTACAAATCATCAGCGTACAGGAATTTTTTTACTTTTTGTAATTATAATGCTGTTACAGGCGGTTTATTTTTTTGCAGATTTTAATGTAACTGAAAAATCTTTCCCTGAAAAAGAGCAATGGTTGTCTTTGCAATCAGAAATAGATTCTCTTAAATTCTCAAAATCTAATGAAAAACCCAGGCTCTATTCTTTCAATCCTAATTTTATTACAGATTATAAGGGGTATAAATTAGGGATGTCTGTTCAGGAAATCGACCGTTTGCTGGCTTTTCGTAAAGAGAACAAATATGTTAGTTCAGCAAAAGAATTTCAGGAAGTAACAAAAATTTCAGATTCGCTATTAAGCGTAATGGCTCCGCTTTTTAAATTTCCGGATTGGGTTCAAAATAAAGCACATCTCAAAACAGAAAGGAAAGAATTTGTTCAGCAGGAGAATTTTAAAAAAGAGAATTTCAAAAAAGAAAAAATTATAGTTTTAGATATCAATCAGGCCACGCAAGAAGATCTGATGAAAGTATATGGCATTGGCGAAGCTTTGTCATCTCGAATATTAAAACAAAAAGAAATTTTAGGATGTTTTGTTTCTATGGAGCAAATGAACGAAGTTTGGGGACTTTCTCCAGAAGTTGTTAGTGAACTTAATACTCATTTTAAAGTCGTAATACCTTCTTCTTTTAAAAAGATTGCCATAAACGATGCGTCTTTAAAAGAATTATCGCAGTTTTCCTATTTCAGATATACTTTGGCAAAACAAATTGTAACTTATAGAAGTATGAACGGAAGTATTAATAATATTGAGGATTTATCAAAAATTAAAGGTTTTCCTGTTGAAAAAGCAAAAATAATTAGTTTATATTTGGAGTTCTAAAACAAAAGCAGCTTACAATGAATTTTGAATATAACGAAACGCAGTCAATGATTGCTCAATCTATAAAAGATTTTGCCGAAAAAAATATCAGACCTAATATAATGGAATGGGATGAGGCTCAAATTTTTCCAGTCTCCTTATTTAAACAATTAGGCGAAATGGGATTTATGGGAGTTTTAGTTCCTGAAGAATACGGAGGATCAGGATTGGGATATCATGAATACATTACAGTCGTTGAGGAAATTTCAAAAGTAGACCCTTCAATAGGTTTGTCAGTTGCGGCACACAATTCATTGTGTACCAATCATATTTTGACTTTTGGAAATGAAGAGCAAAAGAAGAAATGGCTGCCCAAGTTAGCTACTGCAGAATATATAGGTGCCTGGGGTTTAACAGAACATAATACCGGATCTGATGCCGGCGGAATGAATACAACAGCGGTAAAAGACGGTGATGACTGGATCGTAAACGGAGCTAAAAACTTTATTACCCACGCTATTTCAGGAGATATTGCAGTTGTAATTGTGCGTACCGGAGAAAAGGGGGATTCAAAAGGAATGACAGCTTTTGTTTTCGAAAAAGGAATGAAAGGATTTACATCAGGTAAAAAAGAAAATAAATTAGGGATGCGTGCCAGCGAAACTGCAGAGTTGGTTTTTGACAGTTGCCGTGTTCCTGATGCCAATCGATTAGGAGATGTAGGGCAGGGATTCGTTCAGGCGATGAAAATATTAGATGGAGGCCGAATTTCAATTGGTGCCTTGTCATTAGGGATCGCAAAAGGAGCTTACGAAGCAGCGCTTAAATATTCTAAAGAGAGACATCAGTTTGGGCAGCCAATCAGCAGCTTTCAGGGAATTTCGTTTAAACTAGCTGATATGGCAACTGAAATCGAAGCTTCAGAATTATTATTGCATAAAGCAGCATTTTTAAAACAACAACATAAGCCTGTTACAACACTTGGCGCTATGGCAAAAATGTATGCTTCAGAGGCCTGCGTAAAAATTGCCAACGAAGCTGTTCAGATTCATGGAGGTTACGGATATACAAAAGATTATCCGGTAGAAAAATTCTATAGAGATGCTAAATTATGTACTATAGGAGAAGGAACTACCGAAATTCAGAAGCTAGTTATTTCCAGAAATTTACTGAAAGAGTAAAGAGTATAGAGCATAGAATAAAGAACAGTTTTTAGCCAAAGTCTATCCTCTTTTTTCTAATGTTCTGTATTCTTTAGAAAATAATTCATAATTCATAACTCATAATTCATAATTATTATATACTTTTGCAGCCTTAACGAGAGGAGGTGTCAATATTATGTTAATTATACCAATTAAAGACGGAGAAAATATCGATAGAGCATTAAAGCGCTATAAAAGAAAATTTGATAAAACAGGAACTGTTCGTCAGCTAAGAGCACGTACTGCTTTTATTAAGCCTTCTGTTATCAAAAGAGCACAAATTCAAAAAGCTGCTTACATCCAAAACATGAGAGATGGTTTAGAGAGTTAGTATTAGCTTTTCAAAAATAATTACCGTTAGTTATCAGATTTTGATACTAACGGTTTTTTTATGCTTAATTTTGAGCAAAGTAATATTCTTATATAGGTAGAATATAGGTTTGTGTAAACGAAAAGTGTGTAGTCTTATGAAATCAAATAAAGAAGCGTTTCATGATTATCTTCAATTGGAGAAAAAATATTCCCCACATACGGTTAATGCTTACTTGAATGATATTTTGTTTTTTGAAGTATTTAATAAAGCGCATTTTGAGCAGGAAAATGTCGAACAGGCAAATTACAGTCAGATCAGGAGCTGGATTGTTTCTTTGGTTGATGATGGTATTTCTAATGTTTCTGTAAATCGAAAAATGTCTTCTCTTAAGGCTTTTTATAAATTTCTTTTAAAAACGAAGCAAATCGAGGTAAATCCGATGCTGAAACATAAAGCATTAAAAACACCTAAAATTGTTCAGATTCCATTTTCAGAAAAAGAATTAGCAGACTTAATGGAGCAATTTGGTAATCCTTCGGGGTTTGAAGAGGTAAGGGATAAGCTTATTGTAGATCTTTTTTATACAACAGGAATGCGAAGGGCAGAGCTCATAAGTTTAATGAAGTATAATGTAGATTTGTCTTCTAATGTGATAAAGGTTTTGGGAAAACGTAATAAAGAGCGTATTATTCCTCTTTTGCCAATTATTACGGAACAGTTTAATTTGTATTTGCAGGAAAGATCTTCCCTTGAAAAGATCATTGATGAAGATTATTTTTTTATTTCTGCGAAAGGGTTAAAATTGAGTGAATCTTTTGTGTATCGATTAATAAATTCTTACTTTAGTAAAGTCTCTGAAAAGGTAAAAAAAAGTCCGCATGTGCTTCGGCATACATTTGCGACTCACTTGTTAAATAACGGAGCAGATTTAAATTCAGTTAAAGAATTATTAGGACATTCAAGTTTGGCATCTACACAAGTTTATACTCATAATAGTTTAGCAGAGCTTAAGAAGGTATATGGTGATGCGCATCCCAGGAATAAATAATGATTCTAAAAGTTTATTAACCCTAAAATTTGTATTATGAAGGTAGATGTTCATGCAGTTAACTTTACTGTTGACAGAAAGTTGGTAGATTTTATTCAGGAAAGAATGGATAAATTAGAAAAATATTATGATCGGGTAGTTTCGGCTGACATTTTTTTAAAAGTCGAACGAACAAGTGATAAGGAAAATAAGGCAGTAGAGATTAAGATTAATGTTCCGGGAGATGATTTTTTGGTTAAAAAGCAATGCAAAACGTTTGAAGAGGCGGTAGAGCTTTCTGCAGAATCTTTAGAACGTGTATTGGTAAAAAGGAAAGAAAAAATAAGAGCACACATATAATTGAAAATTTTTTTTAAAAAATGTTTTGATTAAAAGATAAAATAGCTACATTTGCAGTCCGTTAGAAATAGCGGACTTTTTTATTGATATTGCCAGCGTAGCTCAGTTGGCTAGAGCAGCTGATTTGTAATCAGCAGGTCGTGGGTTCGAGTCCCTCCGCCGGCTCTAAATATTTCAAATGCGATTTGAAATTGTTCATGCAATTATTGATAAAATAAAGGGGAGATACTCAAGCGGCCAACGAGGGCAGACTGTAAATCTGCTGTGTGAACTTCGCAGGTTCGAATCCTGCTCTCCCCACAATAAGAAGTTAAGGTTTTAGAGCGTAGATTTCAGATTTTAAATCTAAAGTCTATAAAATACAATCTAAATCAGAACTCTCTGCCGACTTAGCTCAGAGGTAGAGTGCTTCCTTGGTAAGGAAGAGGTCACGGGTTCAATTCCCGTAGTTGGCTCAAGTAAGTAGGAAATTGAAAATTAATATATAACTAAGATTAAAAATTAAGTAAAATGGCAAAGGAGAATTTTAATCGTTCCAAACCGCACTTAAACATAGGTACAATTGGACACGTGGATCACGGAAAAACTACATTAACTGCAGCAATTACAAAAGTATTGTCTGATGCTGGTTACTGTCAAGCAAAATCGTTTGATCAAATCGATAACGCTCCAGAGGAGAAAGAAAGAGGTATTACTATTAATACATCACACGTAGAGTATGAAACAGCTAACCGTCACTACGCTCACGTTGACTGTCCAGGTCACGCGGATTACGTAAAGAACATGGTTACTGGTGCTGCTCAAATGGACGGAGCTATCTTGGTAGTTGCTGCTACAGATGGTCCAATGCCACAAACTCGTGAGCACATCCTTTTAGGTCGTCAGGTAGGTATTCCAAGAATCGTTGTTTTCATGAACAAAGTGGATATGGTTGATGATGCTGAATTGTTAGAGCTTGTTGAAATGGAAATTAGAGATTTATTATCTTTCTACGAATATGATGGAGATAATGGTCCTGTAGTTCAAGGTTCTGCTTTAGGAGGATTGAATAATGATCCTGCTTGGGTACCAAAAATCATTGAATTAATGGATGCTGTTGATGCTTGGATCGAAGAGCCAGTGCGTGACGTAGCTAAACCATTCTTGATGCCGGTTGAAGATGTATTTACAATTACTGGTCGTGGAACTGTTGCTACAGGTCGTATCGAAACAGGTATTGCTAATACAGGAGATCCAGTTGAAATCATTGGTATGGGAGCTGATAAATTAACTTCTACTATTACAGGAGTTGAGATGTTCCGTAAAATCCTTGATAGAGGTGAAGCTGGAGATAACGTAGGTTTATTGTTAAGAGGTATTGATAAAGAATCTATTAAAAGAGGAATGGTTATCATTAAGCCAGGATCAGTAAAACCACACGCTACTTTCAAAGCTGAGGTGTATATCTTGAAAAAAGAAGAAGGTGGACGTCACACTCCATTCCACAATAACTACCGTCCACAGTTCTACGTACGTACAACTGACGTAACAGGAGTTATTACTTTACCAGAAGGAGTAGAGATGGTAATGCCAGGAGATAACTTGACTATCAATGTTGCTTTATTAAGCCCAATCGCAATGAGCGTAGGTTTACGTTTTGCTATCCGTGAAGGTGGTAGAACTGTAGGTGCAGGTCAGGTGACTGAAATCATAGGATAATCCTATAAATATTATAAAAAGCCAGTTGATTTTCTTAACTGAAATCACTGGCTTTTAATTACGGGCGTAGTTCAAGGGTAGAATAGCGGTCTCCAAAACCGTTGATGGGGGTTCGAATCCCTCCGCCCGTGCAATAAAAAATATATCAAATGACAAAAGTTACGAATTATTTATCAGAGGCTTTCGAAGAGTTAAAGTCAAATGTTACTTGGCCAGCTTGGGCTGAGGTTCAAAAATTGACAATTGTTGTGGCTGTATTTTCGGTTTTATTCGCTTTGGCAACATGGGGAGTAGACGAATTTTTTGCAAAAGCTTTGGCTGGATTTTTTAACTGGTTAAAAGGATAATTTTTTTGTGATGGCAGATAATAATGTGAAAAAATGGTACGTAGTTAGAGCTGTAAGCGGACAAGAAAATAAAGTCAAAGCTTACATCGAAACTGAGATTGCCAGATTAGGTATGGGTGATTATGTTTCCCAAGTTTTAGTACCTACAGAAAAAGTAGTTACTGTAAAAGAAGGAAAGAAAATGTCTAAGGATAAAGTTTATTTCCCTGGATATGTTATGATCGAAGCCAATTTAGTTGGTGAGATACCTCATATTATTAAGTCTATTACTAGTGTAATTGGATTTTTAGGTGAGATCAAAGGAGGAGAACCTGTTCCTTTGAGGCTTTCTGAAGTAAATAGAATGTTAGGTAAAGTGGATGAGTTAGCTGTAAATACAGATACTCGAGCTATTCCTTTCAACTTAGGCGAAACTGTTAAGGTGATCGATGGTCCGTTTAATGGCTTCAACGGAACGGTTGAAAAAATCAATGAAGAAAAGCGTAAACTGGAAGTAATGGTGAAAATTTTCGGAAGAAAAACTCCATTAGAACTAAGTTTTATGCAAGTTGAAAAAGTATAATTTTTGTTACATCTATAATAACCACCGTAATCGCTTCCAATGATTAGGGTGTTAAATTTTTTAAAAAATGGCTAAAGAAATTAGTAAGGTAGTTAAACTACAAGTTAAGGGAGGTGCTGCGAATCCGTCGCCACCGGTTGGACCTGCTTTAGGAGCTGCTGGGGTTAATATCATGGAGTTCTGTAAGCAGTTCAATGCTAGAACACAAGATAAACCTGGCAAAATATGCCCAGTACAAATTACTGTGTATAAAGACAAATCATTTGATTTTGTTGTTAAGACTCCTCCAGCTGCTGTCCAATTATTGGAAGCTGCAAAGCTAAAGTCTGGATCAGGTGAACCAAATCGTAAAAAAGTAGCTAGCGTTACTTGGGACGTTATCAAAGCAATTGCTGAAGATAAAATGGTAGATTTAAATGCATTCACAATCGAATCTGCAATGAGCATGATCGCTGGAACTGCTAGATCTATGGGTATAACTGTATCAGGAGATGCTCCTTTTTAATTAAGAGAAAGAAATGGCAAAATTAACAAAAAAGCAAAAAGAGGCTGCTTCAAAAATTGAAAAGAACAAACTATACTCTTTAAAAGATGCAGCTGCATTAATTAAAGTTATAGCTTCTGCAAAATTTGATGAGTCTGTTGATATCGCAGTTCGTTTGGGTGTAGATCCAAGAAAAGCGAATCAAATGGTTAGAGGTGTAGTTACATTACCTCACGGAACAGGTAAAGACGTTAAAGTATTAGCATTGGTTACTCCAGATAAAGAAGCGGAAGCTAAAGAAGCTGGTGCAGACTATGTAGGTCTTGACGATTATTTACAAAAAATTAAAGATGGTTGGACAGATGTTGATGTAATCATCACTATGCCAGCTGTTATGGGTAAATTAGGTCCATTAGGTCGTATTTTAGGACCTAGAGGTTTAATGCCAAACCCTAAAACAGGTACTGTAACTATGGATGTTGCAAAAGCTGTTCAAGAGGTTAAAGCTGGTAAAATTGACTTTAAAGTTGACAAAACTGGTATCGTACATGCAGGAATTGGTAAAGTTTCTTTTGGAGCTGAGCAAATTTATGACAATGCACACGAAATTATTCAAACATTAATCAAACTTAAACCAACTGCTGCTAAAGGTACCTACATTAAAGGTATTCACCTTACAAGCACTATGAGTCCTGCAATTGCATTGGACCCTAAAGCAGTATAATTGGTAGTTAATAATTTTTAGTATGACTAGAGAAGAAAAATCAATCGCGATTGAAGATTTAACTGCACAGTTAGCTGGTACAAATATTATTTATGTATCTGATATTTCTGGATTAAACGCAGAAACTACTTCAAGCTTGAGAAGAGCTTGCTTTAAAGCAGGTATTAAATTAGAGGTTGTAAAAAACACTTTGCTTGCAAAAGCAATGGAAGCTTCTGCTAATGACTATGGAGATTTACCTTCAGTATTGACTGGTAACAGTGCTATATTCATTTCAGATGTTGCAAATGCACCTGGAAAAATAATTAAAGATTTCAGAAAAAAATCAGCTAAACCTGTATTAAAAGGAGCTTATATTAATTCTGAAGTTTATATTGGAGATGATCAATTAGATGCATTAGCAACTATCAAATCTAAAGAAGAGCTTCTTGGAGAACTTATTGGATTATTGCAATCACCAGCACAAAGAATTATTTCAGCTTTACAAAATAAATTCGCAGGAAGCGAAGAAGAAGCTGAGGCATAATAATTCGTATAAGGAAATATATTTCCTTGTAGCTTAATTAGCGCACAATAAATAAATTATATTTTACAAATCATTTTAAACGATAGAAAAAATGGCAGATTTGAAACAATTCGCAGAACAATTAGTTAACTTAACAGTTAAAGAAGTTAACGAATTAGCAACAATATTAAAAGACGAGTATGGTATCGAGCCTGCTGCTGCAGCTGTAGTAGTTGCTGCTGGTGGTGGAGAAGGTGCTGCTGAAGAAGCACAAACTGAATTTACAGTTGTATTAAAAGAAGCTGGTGCTTCTAAATTAGCAGTTGTGAAATTGGTAAAAGAACTTACAGGTTTAGGTCTTAAAGAAGCTAAAGATGTAGTTGACGGTGCTCCAAGTAACGTTAAAGAAGGTGTTTCTAAAGAAGAGGCTGAAGGTCTTAAAAAATCATTAGAAGAAGCTGGAGCTGTAGTTGAGCTTAAATAATTCAACTCAGTTTTAAGAACTAGGTTTAGGTCTTGAGTGAACGCTCAATGGCCTAAACCATTTTTCGTATAATAAAATAGATCAAGTTTTATTATCAAATAGTTTAAAATACGAAAAAGTTTTTGATCAATACGAAGAAAAAAAATTGAACCAAACTTTACCGGTTTATTTTTAAAGATGTGTTGATTACAATAAGAAAGTATAGATTAAACAGTGTGTGTTTACACAAAAAATTACTTTTTTTTAATCAAAATTTTGTCCATTGATGATAACAAATCAGACTGAAAGATTGAATTTTGCCTCTACAAAAAATATTCCTGACTATCCGGATTTTCTGGACGTTCAGGTTAAATCTTTTAAAGATTTTTTTCAATTAGAAACTAAATCTGATGAAAGAGGCAACGAAGGGTTATACAACACCTTCATGGAAAACTTCCCAATTACAGATACAAGAAATAACTTTGTATTGGAATTCCTAGATTATTTTGTAGATCCGCCACGTTATACAATTCAAGAATGTATAGAGAGAGGTCTTACTTATAGTGTGCCTTTAAAAGCCAGGTTAAAACTATACTGTACAGATCCAGAACACGAAGATTTTGAAACTATTGTACAAGACGTTTATCTTGGAACAATACCTTATATGACTCCAAGCGGTACTTTTGTTATCAATGGTGCTGAGCGTGTAGTAGTATCTCAACTACACCGTTCTCCTGGGGTTTTCTTTGGTCAGTCATTCCACGCAAATGGAACAAAACTTTATTCTGCCAGAGTAATTCCTTTTAAAGGTTCCTGGATAGAATTTTCTACAGATATCAACAGCGTAATGTATGCTTATATCGATAGAAAGAAAAAATTACCGGTTACAACTTTATTCCGTGCAATTGGATTCGAAAGAGATAAGGATATCCTTGAGATCTTCGACCTTGCTGAAGAAATTAAAGTTTCTAAAACAGGTATTAAAAAATATATTGGAAGAAGACTTGCTGCACGTGTATTGAACACTTGGCACGAGGATTTCGTAGATGAAGATACCGGAGAGGTAGTTTCTATCGAACGTAACGAAATCATCCTTGATCGTGATACTATTATCGACAAAGATAATGTTGAAGAAATCATCGATTCGAACGTTAAATCTATTTTGTTACACAAAGAGGATAACAATCAGGCAGATTATGCTATTATCCACAATACATTACAAAAAGATCCAACAAACTCTGAAAAAGAAGCTGTAGAGCACATTTACCGTCAGTTGCGTAACGCTGAACCGCCTGATGAGGAAACTGCTCGTGGTATTATCGATAAATTGTTCTTCTCTGATCAACGTTATAACCTAGGTGAAGTTGGTCGTTACAGAATGAATAAAAAACTTGGTTTAGATATCCCAATGGAAAAGCAGGTGCTTACCAAAGAAGATATCATTACTATTGTAAAATATTTGATCGAGTTGATCAACTCTAAAGCAGAGATTGATGATATTGATCACTTATCAAACCGTCGTGTTAGAACAGTTGGAGAACAATTGTCTCAACAATTCGGTGTTGGTTTAGCACGTATGGCTAGAACTATTCGTGAGAGAATGAACGTTAGAGATAACGAGGTGTTTACACCAATCGATTTGATTAATGCTAAAACATTATCATCGGTTATCAACTCTTTCTTTGGTACTAACCAGTTATCTCAATTTATGGACCAAACGAATCCATTAGCTGAGATTACACACAAAAGAAGACTTTCTGCACTTGGACCAGGTGGACTTTCGAGAGAGAGAGCTGGTTTCGAGGTTCGTGACGTTCACTATACACACTATGGTCGTTTATGTCCGATTGAAACTCCAGAGGGACCAAACATTGGTTTGATTTCATCTCTTGGTGTTTATGCAAAAGTTAACGGAATGGGATTCATCGAAACTCCATATCGTAAAGTTACAGATGGTGTAGTTGATTTAAATAGTACACCTATCTATTTAAGTGCTGAGGAAGAAGAAGGAAAAATGATTGCTCAGGCAAACATTGAAATGGATGAGACTGGTAGAATCACGGCAACAAATGTTATTGCGCGTGAGGAAGGTGATTTCCCGGTTGTTGAGCCATCTTCAGTACATTATACAGACGTTGCTCCTAACCAGATCGCTTCGATTTCGGCTTCATTGATTCCTTTCCTGGAGCATGATGATGCGAACCGTGCGTTGATGGGATCAAACATGATGCGTCAGGCGGTTCCTTTGATCCGTCCGGAAGCACCTATTGTTGGTACAGGTTTAGAGCGTCAGGTAGCTTCAGATTCAAGAGTGTTAATTAATGCTGAAGGAGATGGAACTGTAGAATATGTTGATGCTAATATTATTACTATCAAATACGACCGTACTGAAGACGAAAGAATGGTAAGTTTTGATGCTGATGAAAAAACATACAACTTAATTAAATTTAGAAAAACCAATCAGGGAACAAGTATCAACCTGAAACCAATCGTAAGAAAAGGAGACAGAGTGGTTCTTGGACAAGTATTATCAGAAGGATATGCTACTCAAAATGGAGAATTAGCTTTAGGTAGAAACTTAAAAGTTGCGTTCATGCCATGGAAAGGGTATAACTTTGAGGATGCGATTGTAATTTCTGAGAAAGTAGTTCGTGATGATATTTTTACTTCTATCCACGTTGATGATTATTCATTAGAGGTTAGAGATACTAAGTTAGGAAATGAAGAGTTAACAAACGATATTCCTAACGTTTCTGAAGAAGCTACTAAAGATTTAGATGAAAACGGTATGATCAGAATTGGAGCAGAGGTTAAACCTGGCGACATTCTAATCGGAAAAATTACACCAAAAGGAGAATCAGATCCTACTCCGGAAGAGAAATTGCTTCGTGCAATCTTCGGGGATAAAGCAGGTGATGTAAAAGATGCTTCATTAAAAGCGTCTCCATCTTTACATGGTGTAGTTCTTGACAAAAAATTGTTTGCAAGAGCCGTAAAAGATAAACGTAAACGTACTCAGGATAAAGATGCTTTAGGCGCTTTAGAAATGGAGTTTGAAACTAAATTTGTTGAATTAAAAGACAGATTGGTTGAAAAATTATTCCTGATCGTGAACGGAAAAACATCTCAGGGTGTAATGAATGATTTGGGTGAAGAAGTTTTACCAAAAGGTAAAAAATATACTCAAAAAATGCTTTACGCTGTAGAAGATTTTGCTCACTTAAGCAAAGGTCAATGGGTTGCTGATGACGCTACTAATAAAATGGTTAATGATTTAATTCATAACTATAAAATTAAGCTAAACGACTTACAAGGATCTTTAAGAAGAGAGAAATTCACTATTACAGTTGGGGATGAATTACCATCTGGAATCTTGAAATTAGCGAAAATTTATATCGCTAAAAAACGTAAACTGAAAGTAGGGGATAAAATGGCAGGACGTCACGGTAACAAAGGTATTGTTGCAAGAATCGTTCGTCATGAAGATATGCCTTTCCTTGAAGACGGAACACCGGTAGATATCGTATTGAATCCACTTGGAGTACCTTCACGTATGAACATTGGTCAGATTTATGAGACTGTTCTTGGATGGGCTGGACAAAATTTAGGTAGAAAATTTGCTACTCCAATTTTTGATGGTGCTTCTTTAGACCAAATCAATGCTTTGACTGATGAAGCTGGTGTACCACGTTTTGGACATACACATCTTTATGATGGTGGTACTGGAGAGCGTTTCCATCAAGCTGCAACTGTGGGTGTAATTTACATGCTTAAATTAGGACACATGGTTGATGATAAGATGCACGCACGTTCTATCGGTCCATACTCGTTGATTACTCAACAACCACTTGGAGGTAAAGCTCAATTTGGAGGTCAGCGTTTTGGAGAGATGGAGGTTTGGGCACTTGAAGCTTATGGAGCATCAAGTACACTTCGTGAAATCTTAACAGTTAAGTCGGATGACGTTATTGGTAGAGCTAAAACTTACGAGGCTATCGTTAAGGGTGAATCAATGCCAGAACCGGGATTACCTGAATCATTCAATGTATTAATGCATGAATTGAAAGGTCTTGGACTTGACATTCGTTTAGAAGAATAAATAAAGTTTTCAGTTATAGTCTCAGTATTCAGTTCAACGCTGAAAACTGAGACTAAAGCTGTTTATTAAAATAAAGTTTTTAGGATTTATACCCGTAAACCGTTCCGATTTTTTACTATAAACCTTAAGGTTTTGTAATTAGCACTTCAAAATCGACGTTTGAAGTTTAGAGAAGTAATCCGTGGTAGTGACTTGATGGTTTTACTCTTTTTTTAAGAGAAGGTTATTAGTTAAAATCAATTTTTTAATTGCAGATAAATCAATAGTAAAAACTATGATGAATAATAGAAATAATAAAGATAAGAATCCTGTAAAAAGATTTAACAAAATTTCGATAGGATTAGCTTCACCAGAATCTATCTTGAAAGAGTCAAGAGGAGAGGTTTTAAAACCAGAAACTATCAACTACAGAACGCACAAACCAGAACGTGACGGACTTTTTTGCGAAAGAATCTTCGGACCTGTTAAGGATTTTGAGTGTGCTTGTGGTAAATATAAAAGAATTCGTTACAAAGGTATCATTTGCGACCGTTGTGGTGTTGAAGTTACCGAGAAAAAAGTACGTCGTGACAGAGTAGGACACATCAACCTTGTTGTGCCAATTGCTCACATTTGGTATTTCCGTTCTCTTCCAAACAAAATTGGTTATATCCTTGGTCTTCCATCTAAGAAATTAGATATGATTATTTACTACGAAAGATATGTAGTAATTCAGGCTGGTATTGCTAAAAATGCAGATGGAGAATCTTTACAAAGATTAGATTTCTTAACTGAAGAAGAATATTTGAATATTTTAGATACTCTTCCGCAAGAAAATCAATATTTAGATGATTTGGATCCTAATAAATTTGTTGCCAAAATGGGAGCAGAGTGTATTATGGATTTATTAGCACGTATCGACTTAGATGAGTTGTCTTACCAATTGAGACACAGTGCTAATAACGAAACATCTAAACAACGTAAAACTGAAGCTTTAAAAAGATTACAAGTTGTGGAGTCTTTCCGTGAGTCTAACTTAAACCGCGAAAACCGTCCTGAGTGGATGATTATGAAAGTGGTTCCTGTTATTCCGCCAGAATTACGTCCGCTTGTGCCACTTGATGGAGGTCGTTTTGCAACTTCAGATTTAAATGACTTATACCGTCGTGTAATCATCCGTAACAACCGTTTGAAAAGATTAATGGAGATTAAAGCTCCAGAAGTTATCTTAAGAAACGAAAAACGTATGTTACAGGAATCTGTAGATTCATTATTTGATAACACTCGTAAAGCTTCTGCTGTTAAAACAGAATCTAACAGACCATTAAAATCATTATCTGATTCCTTAAAAGGTAAGCAAGGACGTTTCCGTCAAAACTTACTTGGAAAACGTGTGGATTATTCTGCCCGTTCGGTAATTGTTGTTGGTCCTGAATTAAAATTATTCGAATGTGGATTGCCAAAAGATATGGCATCTGAATTATACAAACCTTTCGTTATTCGTAAATTGATTGAAAGAGGTATTGTAAAAACAGTAAAATCTGCTAAGAAAATCATAGACAAAAAAGAGCCTGTAGTTTGGGATATCCTTGAAAATGTAATTAAAGGTCACCCAGTATTACTTAACCGTGCTCCTACGTTGCACAGACTTGGTATCCAGGCTTTCCAGCCAAAATTAATTGAAGGAAAAGCGATCCAGTTGCACCCATTAGTTTGTACGGCATTCAACGCCGATTTTGATGGGGATCAGATGGCAGTTCACTTGCCATTAGGACCAGAGGCTATTTTAGAGGCACAATTATTAATGTTGGCTTCTCACAATATCCTTAACCCTGCAAATGGTGCTCCAATTACTGTACCTTCTCAGGATATGGTCTTGGGTCTATATTATATGACCAAAGAACGTATCTCTACGCCAGAACACATAATTTTAGGTCAGGACTTAACTTTCTATTCTGCTGAAGAAGTAAATATCGCATTAAACGAAGGAAGATTAGAATTGAATGCTCGTGTGAAAATTAGAGCAAAAGATTTTAATGACGCTGGAGAATTAGTGTACAAAATTATCCAGACAACTGCAGGACGTGTATTATTTAACGAAGTAGTACCTGAAGCAGCCGGATATATCAATGATGTATTGACTAAGAAAAACCTTAGAGATATTATAGGACACATTTTAAGTGTGACTGATGTACCTACTACTGCAGCTTTCTTAGACAATATGAAAGATATGGGTTATAAATTCGCATTTAGAGGAGGTTTATCATTCTCTTTAGGTGATATTAGAATTCCAGAACAAAAAACAAAATTAATTGCAGATGCCAGAGAGCAAGTTGAAGGTATTTCTGTGAATTATAACATGGGTCTTATCACCAATAACGAGCGTTACAACCAGGTTATTGACGTATGGACTTCAGCAAATGCGCAGTTAACAGAATTAGCAATGAAAAATATTAGAGAAGACCAACAAGGTTTCAACTCTGTATATATGATGCTTGACTCTGGGGCGAGGGGTTCTAAGGAACAGATTCGTCAGTTAACAGGTATGCGTGGTTTGATGGCGAAACCTAAAAAATCTACTGCCGGTGGTGGTGAGATTATTGAAAACCCGATTCTTTCTAACTTTAAGGAAGGACTTTCGATCCTTGAGTACTTTATCTCTACTCACGGTGCTCGTAAAGGACTTGCGGATACGGCTCTTAAAACTGCCGATGCCGGATACTTGACAAGAAGGCTTCATGACGTATCACAAGATGTTATTGTAAACATCGAAGATTGTGGTACTCTTAGAGGTGTTGAAGTTTCTGCTTTGAAGAAAAATGAGGAAATTGTTGAATCTTTAGGAGAAAGAATTTTAGGACGTGTTGCATTGCAGGATGTTATTAATCCTCTTACTAATGAAGTTCTGGTTGAATCCGGACAACAAATTACTGAAGCAATCATGAGAGTTATCGAAGCTTCTCCGATTGAAAGAGTAGAAGTTAGATCTCCATTAACTTGTGAAGCTTTAAAAGGTATTTGTGCTAAATGTTACGGTAGAAACTTAGCTACCGGAAAAATGACACAAAGAGGTGAAGCTGTCGGAGTTATTGCAGCTCAGTCTATTGGAGAGCCAGGTACACAGTTAACACTTCGTACGTTCCACGTTGGAGGGGTTGCAGGAGGTATTTCTGAAGAATCTAGTATTGTTACAAGATTCAACGGTAGACTTGAGATTGAAGATTTAAAAACTGTAAAAGGTGAGGATAGTGAAGGTAATGCGGTAGATATCGTAGTATCACGTTCAACTGAATTAAAATTAGTTGACGAGAAAACTGGAATCGTTTTAAATACACACAATATCCCTTACGGATCTAGTATTTTCGTTAAGGATGGTGAAGTAGTTACTAAAGGATCTGTGATCTGTAAGTGGGATCCATATAATGGTGTAATTGTTTCTGAATTTACTGGTAAGATTGCTTACGAGGATTTAGAGCAAGGACAATCGTTCATGGTTGAAATCGATGAGCAAACAGGATTCCAGGAAAAAGTAATTTCTGAAGCCAGAAATAAAAAATTAATTCCAACTTTATTGGTTTACGGTAAAGAAGGTGAATTAATTCGTTCGTATAACTTACCAGTAGGAGCACACCTTATGGTTGAGAATGGTGAGAAAATTAAAGCAGGTAAAGTATTAGTAAAAATCCCACGTCGTTCTTCTAAAGCAGGCGATATCACGGGAGGTTTACCAAGAATTACTGAGTTGCTTGAGGCTCGTAACCCTTCAAACCCAGCGGTTGTTTCTGAAATTGACGGTGTTGTTTCTTTTGGAAAAATCAAAAGAGGTAACCGTGAAATTGTTATCGAATCTAAATTTGGTGAGATTAAAAAGTATTTAGTTAAACTTTCAAGCCAAATCTTAGTACAGGAAAATGACTTCGTAAGAGCAGGAGTACCATTGTCTGACGGTGCAATTACACCAGATGATATCTTGAGAATTCAGGGACCAGCGGCTGTTCAACAGTATTTGGTAAACGAAATTCAGGAGGTATACCGTTTACAAGGGGTAAAAATTAATGACAAGCACTTTGAGGTAGTTATTCGTCAAATGATGCGTAAAGTAAGAGTTCAGGATCCGGGAGATACATTATTCTTAGAAGATCAATTAATTCACACTAAAGATTTCATCGTTCAAAACGATAAATTATACGGTATGAAAGTAGTTGAAGATTCTGGAGACTCTGCGGTATTGAAACCAGGTCAGATTATTTCTCCTCGTGAATTGCGTGATGAAAACTCATTGCTGAAACGAAATGATAAAAATCTTGTTGTAGCAAGAGACGTAATTACTGCAACTGCAACGCCAGTTTTACAAGGTATTACAAGAGCTTCGCTACAGACTAAATCATTCATCTCTGCTGCTTCATTCCAGGAAACAACAAAAGTACTTAACGAAGCTGCTGTAGCTGGTAAAGTAGATGATTTAGAAGGATTGAAAGAAAATGTAATTGTTGGACACAGAATTCCTGCGGGAACTGGTATGAGAGAATACGATAATACTATCGTAGGATCTAAAGACGATTACAATGAAATGATGGCTAATAAAGAAGAATATATCTATTAATTAGGAAACTATGAGTAATCCGAAACAACAACAAGAGCAAATCAATATTGAGTTAGACGAAACTATTGCAGAAGGAATTTATTCTAATCTTGCCATAATCAACCACTCATCATCAGAGTTTGTTTTAGATTTTGTGAGCATTATGCCGGGTATTCCTAAAGCCAAGGTAAAGTCAAGAATTGTCCTGACACCACAACATGCTAAAAGATTATTAAAAGCAATAGGTGAAAATATTCATCGTTTTGAGGCCGCTCATGGCGAAATCAAAGAGACGGAACAAGCACCAATACCGCTTAATTTTGGTCCGACAGGACAAGCATAAGTATTAAAGCCCCATTTTTATTAAATGGGGCTTTTTTATTGTAAACGTGAACTTGGCAAAACAATGCTGTTCAGCCGATTTAATTCTACTTTCGTCGACTATATTTCTTGTTTAGGATTTATTATCCTAAATTGGTTCTTCCTAAGAAAATGGGATTAATTTGTTGGATATAATAAACTATTAAGGTTGCATTAATTCAAATTAAAAAAAAGCGCTAATGATGAAATTAGCGCTTTTTTTATGGTTTTTTGTATCACTTTTCAAACAATAATATTCAGAGTTAAAAATAATTTACTTGCTTCCCAACCTTTTGATGAAAAAAGTACTCTATAGAAGTATAAGCATCTGCGAAAGATCTTAACTTAAAAAAAGTACAGTATGAAAAAGAAATTCACGTTAGAAATAGCAAGCCCTTGTTCTGAAGATTTTAATAAAATGATTCCCAATGCAAATGGTTCATTTTGTAATTCTTGCATGAAAAATGTAATTGATTTGAGTAAAAAAACAAATTCTGAAGTGGCTAAATTTATTGCAGAAACAAAAGATCAAAATATTTGTGCCCGCTTAAAAGTAACACAATTAGATCAGGAGTTCGAATATAGTGAAGCTTCTAAAATCAATAATCTGAAATATGCAGCAGTAGCTGCGTCACTTTTATTAGCGTCAAATGTTAGCGGACAAGAAAAAACAACTGTTAAAACCGAAATAGTGAGTCCACCAAGCAATCATTTAATGGGTAAAGTAGCCTATAATCATAACGTTAGGCAGGAATTATGGATCACGGTTAAGGGAAAATTATTAGACGCTACAACAAATAAACCATTTGAACGTAAAATATATCCAAATTTGGTACTAAGAATTAATGATTCTGAAAATGCATTTAGAATAAATGCTGAAACAGGAGAGTTTTCTATTCCTGTAAAAGTTTTAAAAAGCAGCAAAAGCTTTATCGTTACGATTACCGGAGATGATTATTATCTTTCAAAAGAAATACCTTTTGCGATACAATCCGTTAAGAATAATGTTTTGATGCAAGACATAATTATTGGAGAAGGAGAGCTTACTAAGGTTATGATTGCCGGAGGACTAGGGATCAACTATAAGTAATGTTTTGGAATTTAGTGAAGATAAAAAAGGCTGTCTAAATTACTTTAGACAGCCTTTTTTTATGTTTTTTTCAAAGAAAATATTAATCAAATTCTGAAGTAAAAAATAACTTCACACTTGGATATTTGTTTTGGGTCATTTGAATAGTAAAATCAGAATCTGCTAAGAATACTAATTGACCGTATTTATCATGTGCTAAGAATTTCTGTTTGATACGCTTAAATTCTTTAAATTCATCATTTTTAGCATCATCGGGTTTTACCCAGCAGGCTTTATGAACAGGGAAGTTTTCATACGTACATTTTGCACCATATTCGTGCTCTAAACGATATTGAATAACCTCATACTGAAGTGCTCCAACGGTTCCGATTACTTTACGGTTGTTCATTTCTAAAGTAAACAACTGTGCTACACCTTCATCCATCAACTGATCGATACCTTTATCCAGCTGTTTGGCTTTCATAGGGTCAGCATTATTAATGTATCTAAAGTGCTCTGGTGAGAAACTTGGAATTCCTTTGAAACTCATGATTTCACCTTCTGTCAAAGTATCGCCAATTTTAAAGTTTCCTGTATCGTGCAAACCAACAATATCTCCAGGGTAAGAAATATCAACAATCTCTTTTTTCTCAGCAAAAAAGGCATTCGGACTAGAGAATTTTAAATTTTTCTTTTGGCGAACGTGATAATAAGGTTTGTTTCTTTCGAAAGTTCCGGAAACGATTTTAATAAATGCTAAACGGTCTCTGTGTTTCGGATCCATATTAGCATGAATTTTAAATACGAATCCAGTCATTTTTTCTTCAGTAGGATCAACTAAACGAGTTTCAGAATCTTTTGGTCTTGGTGATGGAGCGATCGTAACGAAACAATCTAACAATTCGCGAACTCCAAAATTATTTAAAGCCGAACCAAAAAATACTGGTTGAATTTTTCCGTCTAAATAATCCTGACGATCAAATTTTGGATACACTTCATCAATCAATTCTAATTCTTCACGAAGTTTATCAGCTGCTTTTTGACCAACAATTTTATCTAATTCTGGATTGTTTTGAACATCAGAGAAAGCGATCGTTTCTTCTATATTTTTACGGCTGTCACCGCTAAAAAGGTTGATGTTTTCTTCCCATAAATTATAAATTCCCTGAAAATCATATCCCATTCCTATAGGGAAACTTAAAGGAGTAACTTTTAAACCCAATTTTTGCTCCACTTCATCCATTAAGTCAAAAGCATCTTTTCCTTCACGGTCTAATTTGTTGATGAAAACAATCATCGGAATGTTACGCATTCTACAAACTGCCACCAATTTCTCCGTTTGTTCCTCGACCCCTTTTGCAACGTCGATTACAACAATAACGCTATCAACAGCGGTTAAAGTTCTAAAAGTATCCTCGGCAAAATCCTTGTGTCCAGGAGTATCAAGAATGTTGATTTTTTTCTCTTTATAATTAAAAGCAAGTACAGATGTCGAAACCGAAATACCTCTTTGGCGTTCGATTTCCATGAAATCACTCGTTGCTCCTTTTTTAATTTTATTGTTTTTTACAGCACCTGCTTCCTGAATTGCCCCTCCAAATAACAGTAACTTCTCTGTTAAAGTTGTTTTACCGGCATCGGGATGCGATATAATTCCAAATGTTCTTCTGCGTTGTATTTCTTTTAAAAAGCTCATATTTCGTATAAATAGGTTGCAAAAGTACTATTAATTACGGCTTAATAAAAATATTCAGTTCTTAAATTAGGAAGTCTTTCGTTTTATTAAAAGAACTTGTTGGATGTAATAAATAAGGCTGTTTTTTTAGAACAGCCTTGAAAGTCTAAATTTAAAATTACTGATTAATAGACCAAACTGAATATCCTTTTGGAGGACATTGTATTTTTACCCATTTGTCTGCTTGGGTTGTTGGATACCAGGTTGAATTTCCTGTAAAATCTTTAATTTGAGTATTGGCCCAGTTTGTTTGAATCCATCTTTCTTGCCATGAATCTGAGTTGTTGATGTATACAATCAATCCAGGATTTCCGTTGTATCCATTTCTTCTCGCGACATATTCATCATTATCAGAATATAAAATTGATGTTGTACCTGTCGCTTTATTGTTGTGAATCCAGATCAAATTATTTAATTTATTTTTATCCAGCCACTCTTCGTAATCTCTGTAGAATATTGTTGGATATCCTTCGTGAGTCAGGATATAAGAATAAGCCAGTAATTTATTTGAAATTTCATCGGTATCATGATTCGTAACAAAAGTCACCGCCTTGTATGGGTTTCTTTTCCACATCATATCATCGTTTAATAACGCCAGATTATTTCCGTCAAAGGCATCATTCATTTTATAATAACACGCAAAATCAAAAACAGAACTATTGGCATTATTCGCCCAGTCATTTAATACGTTTACATTCGAATCCCATAATTCACCAACCGAAAAACCGCCTACATTAGCATTCCATGCATTTACAACCCAGGCACCAAATCCTTTTACGTAATCGAATCTCCAGCCATCAAATTTCATGGTATTTTTATAATATTTACCCACTCCGTCAGCTCGTAACCATAGCCAATCCTGTACATGAGGATTTGCGTGGCACAGATCAGGGAAACCGCCAAAAGCACCTTCATCATTATTACCGTAACTGTTTTTATAAAAGTCATTATAATTACGGGTAAATTTTCCTGAAGCAACTCCGCTAAAGTTGGTCCAGGTATTCGTTCCTGTAAACGGATTCGCTTCTGATTGCCCGCCACTATTATGGTTAATGACGATATCGGCATATACTTTCATGTTTTCGGCATGCGCATTTGTGATTAAACTGACCAATTCAGTCTTAGAACCAAAACGGGTTTCTACAGATCCATTTTGATTGTAATCTCCAAAATCAAAGTAATCTGTTGGATCGTATCCCATAGAAAAAGCTCCATTTTGAGCCTTAGAAGCTGGCGGAAGCCAAATAGATCCAATTCCTGCATTACCCCAGGCGGCTACTTTAGTACTTACAGTGTTCCACCAATTTCCTCCCGCAGGTACATCCCAATAAAAAGCCTGCATCATAACACCACCACCGGGATTATCGACGTATTTTCCTGTTTGGGACGAATTGGAAGTTCCTGTACTAAAAGGTTTTCCGTCGTGATGTGTAACATTAATAATCTCAAATTGCTGACTCTTTGCTTGTGAGTCCGATTCGTTTGTTTCGTTTTGCGAACAGGAATACAAGAAAGCAGCAGTTGCTGCAAGAAAATAAATCTTTAGAATAGGTTTTTTCATAATAAGATTTGGTTTAGGTTAGATAATAAAGTTTATAATTTGATATTTATTAAAGGTTTTATTGTGGCTATTCGTAATTTTAATATCTAATAATTATCAATTGTTCATCTAAAGTATATGTTTTTTGATTTGGTTTGTTTTTATAAGAAAATATTTATATCACGAAAACGTTGTAGTATTGATAACTTTTTTTATTTACTCAAATGTGAGCTCTTTAAATTACTAGTATAAATAATCACCAAATTGGTGTTTGTGAGCGTTGTGGCAAGGATTACGGTATTTTTTTTGAAGAGATTAATCTCATAGAAAGAGCTGCATCATATGAAAATTGGCTATCATCCATATAATTTTTTGTTAATAGTATAGTCGATAGTTGTATTATGTAATTGAATTGTTATTTTTGTTCGTTATAAGTTAAAAAGAACTAGATCTTAATTATTTAGTGTTTTCAGCAGAATATCCGGAAAATACATTTAAAGTGATTGTGGTTTAAAACGAAATTCTAAAGCAAGATCTTTACATTCAAATTAAATTTAAAATAATGTTATTAAAAAAATTACAGTTAAAAACAATTGATTACAAATTAGTGTTGACAATGTGTTTTTTATTTTTTTTCAACTCCATCATTTCGGCTCAGGAAATTATTAAAGATACTGTGATCCAGAAGCCAGTTCAACTATCTGGACAGAAGCAAAAAATTGATGGTATTATTGCCAATGTAGGAGATTATATTGTTTTAGATTCAGATATTGATAAAGCATATTTAGAAATTAGTGCATCAGGAGGTTCTACAAAGGATATTACAAGATGCCAGATGCTTGGTAAACTTTTAGAAGATAAATTGTATGCACACCAGGCGATTCAGGATAGTATCGTGGTAAGTGATGCCGAAATAAGAGGCATGATGGATGACCGATTGAATTATATGATTCAGCAGGTAGGTGATATCAATAAAGTGGTTGCTTATTATAAGAAAAACTCTGTAGAAGAATTTAAAACGTATTTTTCAGATATATTAAAGGAGCAAAAATTAGCTCAGGAAATGACTAAAAAAATTGTTGATGCCGTAGAAATTACGCCAGAAGAAGTTCGTAATTTCTTTAAGAAAATACCAAAAGACGAACTGCCAACTTTTGGAGCTGAAATGGAAGTAGCTCAAATCGTGGTAGAACCAAAAGTATCCGCAGAAGACGAGCAAAAGGTAAAAGACAGATTAAATGCAATTCGTAAAGATGTTCTGGAAGGATCTAGTTTTGCAACAAAAGCAGTTTTGTATTCGCAAGATCCAGGATCTTCACCAAATGGAGGGTTTTATAAAATGACCCGAAAAACTCCTTTCGTAAAAGAATTTAAAGATGTTGCTTTTAGTTTGGGAGAAGGAGAAATCTCAGAACCGTTTAAAACTAATTTTGGATATCATATTATTATGGTAGACAAAATAAAAGGACAGGAAGTTGAGTTACGTCATATTTTAATTGCGCCCACTGTTTCTGAAACAGCTTTGAAAGATGCTAAAGAAAGAATTACGAATATCAGAAATAAAATAGAAAACAAAGAAATTACTTTTGCCGAAGCTGCAAGAACAGAATCTGACGAAAAAGAAACAAGAGCAAACGGTGGAACATTGATAAATCCTAATACTCAGGATACCCGTTTTGAGTTAACTAAAATGGATCCAACGTTATACAGCCAGGTTTCTAATCTAAAAGATAACGAAGTTTCTCAGCCAATCCTGAATACAGATGATAAAGGTAAAAAGACATACAAGTTAATTACGATCACGAACAGAATCGACGCACATACTGCTGATTATGCTAAAGATTATACTAAGATTAAAGAATTAGCATTAAAAGAAAAACAAATCACAACAATCTCAAAGTGGTTTGATACTAAAATAAAAGATACTTACATTAAAATTATTGGTGAGTACAGAGATTGTAACTTTGTATACAACTGGTTGAAAAAATAAGTTTTATTAAATAAATAAAAAGAGTTAGTTTTATGAATTCATAAAGCTAACTCTTTTCAATTTTAAAAATATATCTAAATGTCTGACGTAGCAGCAATTCATAATTTAGTTCAGAAACGAAACGAATTAAAAACCGAAATAGCAAAAATCATTGTAGGCCAGGATGCAGTTGTAGACCAAATTTTACTGTGTATATTTTCTGGCGGACATGCACTTTTAATAGGTGTTCCGGGATTGGCAAAAACTTTAATGATCAATACTTTGTCGCAGGCTCTGGGTTTAGATTTTAAAAGAATTCAGTTTACGCCGGATTTAATGCCATCGGATATTTTAGGAAGTGAAATTCTGGATGAAAACAGACATTTTAAGTTTATAAAAGGGCCAATCTTCTCGAATATTATTTTAGCTGATGAGATCAACAGAACGCCGCCAAAAACGCAGGCAGCTTTGCTTGAAGCCATGCAGGAACGTTCCGTTACCATTGCGGGACAAAATTATAAGTTAGATTTACCTTATTTTGTATTAGCCACTCAAAACCCAATTGAGCAGGAAGGGACATATCCGTTGCCTGAAGCGCAGTTAGACCGTTTTATGTTTGCTATTAAATTAGAATATCCAACTTTTGAAGAAGAAGTTCAGGTAGTAAAACGCACAACGTCTGATGCTAAAACAATCATTAATCCGTTGTTTACCGCACAGGAAATTATCGATTTTCAGCATTTGATTCGCAGGATTCCTGTAGCTGACAATGTGATTGAATATGCCGTAAGTCTGGTAAGTAAAACACGTCCTGATAATGCATTGTCAAATGATTTTGTTAAGAATTATTTAGATTGGGGAGCGGGGCCAAGGGCATCTCAAAACCTGATTCTTGCAGCTAAAGCACATGCGGCTTTCAATGGTAAATTCTCGCCGGATATAGAAGATGTAAAAGCAGTGGCAACCGGAATTTTACGCCACAGAATTATTAAGAACTATAAAGCAGATGCTGAAGGAATAACAGAAGAGATTATTATCCAGAAGTTGATGTAAATAATCTATAATTATCAATAGAAAAAGCCTGATCCTAAATTGTGATCAGGCTTTTTTGTATCAATTGGGTATGATTGTTTCATTTACTAAGCGAACAGATTTGTTGTAAAACAGCTTTATTAAAAGTACTTCTACAAGCGAGGTGTATTTTTTAGTGTCGCATTCGTACCACCAATACGAATAGTATTGAATCTTGTTTTTCTCCATTTTTACCTGCCATATTTTTTCATTGTCTGAAGAAATGATTTTCGATTCGATAATTTTATAGCCGGTTCCTGTCCAGCAAACCAAAGGATTGTGGGACGGAGTTTTGATGTAAACAAGCTTTTCCGGGGTTGCAATTTTAAAAACTTCAGGATTAACCCATATTCCTTTCTTAATATTGTAGGCTGCGTTTAAATTTTCGAGCAGCCCATGTTTCAATTCTTTTTTGATTTCTAAACTGGTTATTAATACTATAAAAAATGCTATTGTAATTGGAATCAGAGTACGCTGATTAGAAGTTTGTTTTGATGTTTCCTCTTGGTCAGGTTTAAAAAAGCGCACTAAAAATAACATGGGTATAATTTGATAGAACACAAAACAGAGTAATCCAATGGTGTGATGAAGCGTATTCTCTTCGGTACAATTGAATAGAATGAGTGTGATAATCCTGAAATAATTCGAAACCACATTCAGGCCAATGATGAGACAGCAAAACAGGAAAATTTGTTTAACGCTAAAAAACTTTTGCTGCTTTCGTTCTTCTAAAGTCAATAAAAAAGCGCCGGCTAGTAATCCGGTTTTAAACATAGATAACCCCATGCATGCCGTATCAATGGTAACCTTTGCATTATTCATGTAAAAATTAACACCTTCTATCTTAGTAATCGGCAGGAAATTTTTTAACGTTAAATAGACACTATAGCAAAGGGTTTGTTTTATTTCTACAGTTAAATAATCAAAAAACGTATTAAATAATGAGGAAAACAATAGTATGCAGATGAACGCAATGTACGAGAATTTTCGGGTAAGGCTATAATAAAAGAAACAAGCCAACAGCGACAGCGCTAAAAAATGCAAAGATTGGGTATGTAAGCGATAGCTTATAAATTCTAACAGAAAGATTAATCCTAAAAGAGGGTAGTTCATGTTAAATGAAGATTTTCTACCTCCAATTAGGAATAATACGATCGAAAATATAATTCCGAAAAGATTGCTATCGAGACCGGATATTACTATATGGGAGTTCATCGCCAGTAATAAAACCAGAATCAGTATTGCTATTGTATTTTTGTATTGAAATATGAGTTTCATTAAACAGTTTGCTTTTTGTTTTTTCTGTAATAAAAGAAAAGTAGCGTTGAGCCGAGAATAATTAATGCCCATTCATGTGGTTCAGGAACAGCCCCATCATTGTTTATAGAAGCATTTCCTAAAGTGTCGACATTTTTTTCGATTCCGTTATTTTTATAATCTTCATCAGTTTCAAGAACGATTAAAGAAGATATTGGTGTTACAATATTGGCGTCTTTGGCTAAATCGACATATTGATTTTGAACCAAAGAATCATTCTGAATTTTGACTTGTTCCTCTAATACTTTTCCAAAAGCATACATTCTGTAAATATGATTTGGTCCATTGCTTTTAGTAATACTGGTTTGAGGACTTTCATGAATGGCAATATTTGCAGGTTCAATATTTACTGTATTTGCTTCTGTATCAAATAAAACAAACTGTTTTTTGGTAATGAGCTCCAGGCTGTTTTTTAAACTGGTCTGAAAGTAATCTACATATTTTTGTTCCTTCACCGTCTGCCAGAACGGATTGATATCAGATGAGATATTGATTACTTTTAAAGTTCTTTCTTTTGTTCCGGTTCTTATCTTTTTTAAATAATCAGAGTTTTCAAGCTCTTCAAAATTGGCCGAAAACGTACCGCATTTTGTGATGATTAAGCTGTTCTTTGAAATTTGATAAAGAGGTAGTAAAGAATAATGCAGATCTTCAAATTCTAACTCGATAGCTTTAAAATTGTCTTTATTGATTGCTTTCTTTTGCCCATTTAGGATAACAAACAAATTCGTTTTATTTAAGTCCACAAAAGATTCTATTTGTTTGGTTGTCCAGCTGCTATTTAAATCTAGTATAATTTCAGAAGGTTTAAATGAAACTGCTGTTTTCTCAATGTCTTTGACTTCATAAACTTTATCTTTCCATACAAACGAATTTGATTGTAATGTTTTGGACAAAGGCATAGAAGCTTCCCAATCGTCTAGTCCTTTTGATTGGTTTATGTAGTAATTCTTGTTAAGTTCAAAATCTTTGCTGGTTTCTATTTTTGTATTTCCTACGGTCTGGATTCTTGATATCGTTTCGGCATTAGAAATGTTCGGGCCTTTTATAGAAAGACTCTGGTATTTCATTTGGTTGTCTTCAACTTTTAGCGGAGTTGTAAAACCACATTTAAAGGTGCGTGGTGTTTTATAATTGATAGGAAAAACCCTGACAACCACTTTATTTCCTTCTTTCCATTGCATTAATGACGGATCGCGGTATTCTACACCGACAATTTGCTTGTATGCCGCCTTAGCTTTTTCTTTGGTAGTCAAAACTCCCTTTCTCTCAACTCCGTTTACCCATAATGATAAGGATGTGGCGACAGAACCTTCCGGCAATTGAAAAGAATAAATAGCCTCCTTGTCGTTTCTCCAGGATTCCTGCTCGCAGGCAATTTTCATTGTGATTTCAGTATAAGCTAGACGTGCTTCCGGATAAATTTTTACATCTTCCTTAATGCTTTTGGTAAATAAATCATCGCCACTCCATAATTGCTCCTCGGTTTCTAATCGTTTGTCAAAGTTTGATTTTAGAATGTTTATTTTGTCATCATTATCCAGATTAAGATCCTGGCAAAACAAATAAGCAATAGATATGAACGGATTATGGATTTTACGCTCATTAAATTGTTTACTGCCAAAGGAATTAAAAGAGTTAAAAGAAAAAATATCGTGAAGCGGAATATATACAATATCTTTTTTTAAAAGGATTTCATTGAAAAAATTAGGCTTTAAATGCTGAGAAATCGAGATGTAATATGGCAGTTCATTATTTTGATCAAATGAATTGATTCTGGCCAATTGAGTTATTTTTCTGCTTTCAATATTTAATCCTACAGTAAAGACGATCATGCTAATTAATACCACTAAAAAACCTCCGCTAAAAGAAACAGCATAATTTTTATTGTTATTGAGATATCCAATAATTGTGGCGATATGGATAATAATAACAAGTGCCGGTACCAAGCCATAGAAACCTACTCCTAACGCTAGAAGTCCCATAAAAGAGAATGGCATAATTGGAATCAGGTAAAGTGCAAAATATATGATGATTGAAAACGATATGCCATTTATGAAAAAGGCGAAAGACGTATTTCCCCTTTCATCTAAATTTCTGTAAATAAAAAAATTAGAGAGACAAAAAGCAAGAGTAGCGAAATAAACCCATACAGGCAGATCCTGAAAAACAGGGATAAATGTATTTAAGCTAAAGCAGCCAATAAGCCAGTTTAAGATCAGGAAAGGAACTAAGTGAATATACGTTTCCTTTTTTCTAAGAATCATAAAAGAAACTCCAACCCCATATACAAATTCAAATATGAGACTTAGTGCATCAATTGATTCGTAATCACGCACATGATGCTCTTTACAGAACAGAGCTATCATTAGGAAAATGCTGCTAAACAGTGTTACAATTAAACTTATTATCACTCCGGGTTTTTGAGTGTAATCATTAAAAATCTCTAATTTGTGTTTCATAGTTGTATTTATTTAAAAGTACTTTGAATTGCAAAGTTATTAGAAAATTTCAATTACAAGTTTTTTATTTCATTTTTTTTGAATGTCATGAAATCATTAATAGAAGAATTCCAATTTTTGGATTTTAAGGAAAGAAAGTCTAAAAACGGGTTTACTATAACGTTGTAAATTGTAATTTAGAAAGATTCTTAGTTAAATACGGGGTAAAATCTGACTTCGTTTATAACATTAAATTTCGACTTTGTTAAAGAAAAGATTTTAAAATATCAATAATTCATTTTTTTAATTCAAAAATGATATTTTGATAAAAACAAGCAGTCAAAATCGTTTTTTAATAATAATAATTTTTGAAAAGGCGACTTCTATTATATTCTTTTTAATTCTCGGCTTTAATTTTTAAATTTGCGTACAAAAAAATAAAAATACCTAGAAACACTTATATTATGAATACTTATAAGGATTATATCCAAGAAATTGCAGAACGAAAAGAACAAGGACTTCACCCAAAACCAATTGATGGTGCAGAATTGTTAAGCGAAATTATCGAACAAATTAAAGATTTAGACAACGAGAATCGAGAAGATTCTATTAAATTCTTTATTTATAATACAATACCAGGAACGACAAGTGCTGCTGGTGAAAAAGCTAAGTTCTTGAAGGAGATCATTCTTGGTGAATCCGTAGTAAAAGAAATAACACCTGCTTTTGCTTTTGAGTTATTATCACACATGAAAGGCGGGCCTTCAATCAAAGTATTGTTGGATTTAGCTTTAGGTGATGATACTGCTATTGCAAAAGAAGCAGCAAATGTTCTTAAAACGCAGGTTTATCTTTATGAGGCAGACACTGACCGTTTGAAAGAAGCATTTAAAAATGGTAATCCAATTGCTATTGAGATTATTAAAAGTTATGCTCAGGCAGAGTTTTTTACGAAACTGCCAGAAGTAGCAGAAGAAATTAAAGTAGTTACTTATATTGCCGGAGAGGGAGATATCTCTACTGACTTACTTTCTCCGGGTAATCAGGCGCACTCACGTTCTGATCGTGAACTTCATGGCAAATGCATGATTACTCCTCAGGCTCAGGACGAAATCAAGATGCTGCAAGCACAACATCCGGACAAAAGTGTGATGCTGATTGCAGAAAAAGGTACGATGGGTGTAGGTTCATCCAGAATGTCGGGTGTAAACAATGTGGCACTTTGGAGTGGTAAACAGGCAAGTCCATATATTCCATTCGTAAATATCGCTCCAATCGTTGGAGGTACAAACGGTATTTCTCCAATCTTCCTTACAACTGTTGATGTTACAGGAGGAATTGGTTTAGATCTTAAAAACTGGGTTAAAAAGCTTGATGCAGATGGTAATGTTGTTCGTAACGAAAGTGGAGATCCTGTTCTTGAGGAAACATACTCTGTTGCTACCGGAACAGTACTTACGATAAATACTAAAACAAAGAAACTTTATAACGGAGACAAAGAATTAATAGATATTTCTAAGGCATTTACGCCTCAGAAAATGGAATTTATAAAAGCTGGAGGATCATATGCAATTGTATTTGGTAAAAAGCTTCAGACATTAGCAGCTAAAATCCTTGAGATTGAAGCTCCTCTTGTATTTGCTCCATCAAAAGAAATTTCTGTTGAAGGACAAGGTCTTACAGCAGTAGAAAAAATCTTTAACAGAAATGCTGTTGGTATAGCACCTGGTAAAGTATTACACGCAGGTTCAGATGTTCGTGTAGAAGTTAATATCGTAGGTTCGCAAGACACTACAGGTCTTATGACAGCTCAGGAATTAGAATCTATGGCTGCTACAGTAATTTCTCCAATTGTTGATGGTGCTTATCAGTCAGGATGTCACACAGCGTCGGTTTGGGATAAAAAAGCTCAGGCTAATATTCCTAAATTAATGAAATTCATGAACGATTTTGGTCTAATCACGGCTCGTGACCCTAAAGGTGTTTACCATGCAATGACCGATGTAATTCACAAAGTTCTTAACGATATTACAATAGACGAGTGGGCGATCATTATTGGTGGTGACTCTCATACAAGAATGTCAAAAGGTGTTGCTTTTGGTGCTGACTCAGGAACAGTTGCACTTGCACTTGCTACGGGTGAGGCTTCTATGCCAATTCCTGAATCTGTAAAAGTTACATTCAAAGGTGAGATGAAAGATTATATGGACTTCCGTGATGTGGTTCATGCTACACAAGCTCAGATGCTTAAAAAGTTTGGTGGTGAGAATGTGTTCCAGGGTAGAATTATTGAGGTTCACATTGGAACCCTTACAGCTGACCAGGCCTTTACATTTACAGACTGGACTGCAGAAATGAAAGCAAAAGCTTCTATCTGTATTTCTGAAGATGATACTTTGATTGAATCATTAGAAATTGCAAAAGGCAGAATCCAGATCATGATCGACAAAGGAATGGACAATGAAAAACAAGTTCTTCAGGGATTGATTAATAAAGCAGATAAGAGAATTGCAGAGATTAAATCTGCTGAAAAACCAGCACTTACTCCGGATGCAAATGCGAAGTATTATGCTGAGGTTGTAGTTGATTTGGATCAAATTATCGAGCCTATGATTGCTGATCCGGACGTAAATAATGCAGATGTTTCTAAGCGATATACTCACGATACTATCAGACCTCTTTCTTTCTATGGAGGAGATAAAAAAGTTGATCTTGGATTTATTGGTTCTTGTATGGTTCATAAGGGAGATATGAAGATTTTGGCTCAAATGCTTAAAAATATAGAAGACCAACAAGGTAAAGTGGTATTTAAAGCACCTCTTGTAGTGGCACCTCCTACTTATAACATCGTAGATGAACTTAAGGCTGAAGGTGACTGGGAAGTTTTACAGAAGTACTCTGGTTTCGAATTCAACGATAATGCTCCTAAAGGTGCAGCGCGTACTGAATACGAGAACATGTTGTACTTAGAGCGTCCGGGTTGTAACCTTTGTATGGGTAACCAGGAAAAAGCAGCAAAAGGAGATACTGTAATGGCAACTTCAACACGTCTTTTCCAGGGAAGAGTTGTAGAAGATACTGAAGGTAAAAAAGGAGAATCATTACTTTCTTCTACTCCGGTAGTAGTTTTGTCTACGATTTTAGGTAGAACTCCTACACTTGCAGAATATACAGCAGCAGTAGATGGTATTAGTCTGACCAGATTTGCACCTTCTCATAAATTGTTAGTAATGTAATAAGATTAGTTATAATCATTATATATAGAAGCCCGAGTCGATAAACTCGGGCTTTTTCTTTTCTAACTCCTCTATTTTTTGTAACTTGTCATGTTCAAAATAAAAAAAAACAAAAACAATTATACTTATGGCTTTTGATATTGAAATGATTAAAAAAGTGTATGAGAACATGCCAGGTCGTGTTGACAAAGCACGCGAGATTGTTGGTCGTCCACTTACATTAACAGAGAAAATTTTATACAATCACCTTTGGGATGGAAATCCAACTCAGGCGTTTGGCAGAGGAGTAGATTATGTTGATTTTGCACCAGATCGTGTAGCATGTCAGGATGCAACTGCTCAAATGGCATTATTACAGTTTATGCACGCCGGAAAAGCTAAGGTAGCAGTACCTACAACGGTGCACTGCGATCACTTGATTCAGGCAAAAGTAGATGCTGCAACAGATTTAGCACGAGCAAAAACACAAAGTAACGAAGTTTTCGACTTCTTGTCGTCAGTTTCTAATAAATACGGAATTGGTTTCTGGAAACCGGGAGCCGGAATTATTCACCAGGTAGTACTTGAAAATTATGCTTTCCCTGGCGGAATGATGATTGGTACCGATTCTCATACTGTAAATGCAGGTGGTTTAGGAATGGTAGCCATTGGTGTTGGTGGAGCCGATGCTGTAGATGTTATGTCTGGTATGGCCTGGGAACTTAAATTTCCTAAATTAATTGGAGTTAAACTAACTGGTAAATTATCAGGATGGACAGCTCCTAAAGATGTTATTCTTAAAGTTGCCGGTATTCTTACTGTAAAAGGTGGTACTGGTGCAATCGTTGAATATTTTGGAGAAGGTGCAACTTCTATGTCTTGTACCGGAAAAGGGACTATTTGTAACATGGGTGCAGAGATTGGAGCTACAACTTCAACTTTTGGATATGATGATTCTATGAGTCGTTACCTGCGTTCTACAAACAGAGCCGATGTTGCCGATGCAGCAGATAAAATCGCTCCTTACTTAACAGGAGATCCGGAAGTTTATGCTAACCCGGAACAATATTTTGACCAGGTTATCGAAATCAACTTAACTGAATTAGAGCCACACTTAAACGGTCCTTTTACACCGGATTTAGCGACTCCAATTTCTAAAATGAAAGAAACAGCCATCAAAAACAACTGGCCGTTACAAATTCAGGTAGGCTTAATTGGTTCATGTACCAACTCTTCTTACGAAGATATCTCACGTGCAGCTTCTTTGGCCAGACAAGTAAGTGCTAAAAACTTAAAAACTAAATCACAATTTACCATTACTCCGGGATCTGAAGTAGTTCGTTATACTATCGAAAGAGACGGATTTATCGATACGTTCGAAAAAATTGGCGCTACCGTTTTTGCAAATGCCTGCGGACCATGTATTGGTATGTGGGACAGAGATGGAGCAGAGAAAGAAGAAAGAAATACAATCGTTCACTCTTTCAACCGTAATTTCTCAAAACGTGCAGATGGTAACCCAAATACATTAGCTTTCGTAGGTTCTCCGGAATTGGTAACCGCTATGGCTATCGCAGGAGATCTTGGTTTTAACCCTTTAACAGATACGTTGATCAACGAAGATGGAGAAGAAGTAAGACTGGAAGCGCCAACCGGAGACGAATTGCCTCCAAGAGGATTTGATGTAAAAGATCCGGGATTCCAGGTTCCTGCTGAAGACGGTTCGGGAGTTCAGGTTGTGGTAAGTCCAACATCTGAGCGTTTGCAATTATTAGCTCCGTTTGATGCCTGGGATGGTAAAAACATTACAGGTGCTAAATTATTGATCAAAGCATTCGGAAAATGTACTACTGACCATATTTCTATGGCTGGACCATGGTTACGTTTCCGCGGACACTTAGATAATATTTCAAACAATATGTTGATTGGTGCTGTAAATGCATTCAACCAAAAAACAAATTCAGTTAAAAATCAATTAACAGGTACTTACGATGCAGTTCCTGCTGTAGCACGTGCGTATAAAGCAGCTGGAGTTCCGTCTATCGTTGTGGGAGATCACAATTATGGCGAAGGTTCATCTCGTGAGCATGCTGCAATGGAGCCACGTTTCTTAGGAGTTAAAGCGGTACTGGTAAAATCTTTTGCCCGTATTCACGAAACAAATCTTAAAAAACAAGGGCTTTTAGGGCTAACATTTGCAAACGAAGCCGATTACGATAAAATTCAGGAAGACGATACTATCAATTTTACTGATTTAACTGAGTTCGCTCCTGGAAAACCATTAACGTTAGAGTTCGTTCATGCCAACGGTACCAAAGATATCATTCTGGCAAACCATACCTACAACGCTGGTCAGATTGGCTGGTTCGTTGCAGGTTCAGCATTAAACCTGATCGCTGCTGGAAAAGCTTAATCTTTAAGATTCCATTATACCAAAAACGCTCTGTGTAAACAGGGCGTTTTTTTTATTTAGGAGCTATTTCCATCCCGAAGCCTCGGGATGCTATATCTTTTTTATTGCAGAAAAAGCCATAAAAAAGGATACCGCTTCTATCTGGGCTAGTGCACTCGTTTTCATCAGAAGTTTTTGTCTGTTAATGTGTCTTTTAAAATCCTTCTTTATAACCCATCTTCAAGGAAAAGGAATTATAAAAAGGGCATCTAGCCCTGCCGTCTGGACACAAATGTTATTAGTCAATTTTGAATACGAATTTACTTCGTCTGTTCTACTTTCAGTCTCGAGTCACAAATTTGCACAAATTTTAATAGGTTAATTTGGTTTGTGAAATTAATTTCACAAACCAAATTAGTGCCAATTAGTGAAATTCGTGTTTATATTGTACTTGTGTCCACATGGTAGGGATTTAACCGTTATTTTTAGTTATGCGTACTTCTTGTGATAAAGTTTTGGTTTTAGTAGGTTTGGTAATTTCGAATTCATTGATATCAATACTAAATACTTTTGAAGAAGGTATTTTAGAAAAGCTATTATCAATACGACCTCCTAAAATGTATAATTTATTATTGTAATAATGCATAGCTGAATATTTCAACGGTAATTCGATTTCATATTCTTTCAATTGTTTTGTTTTTAAATCGTAAACATACATTTTTTGATCTTCAAAAAAATAAATAATATTGTCATGATAGGTGATGGCCGGTCTTTCTAATGCTGAGAATAAGTCTCCTTCAGTTTGCCATTTTTCTGTTACTAAATCAAAAGTTTCAATTTTTGAGATTGGTTTTCCATTATTGCCGCCAATAAGATAAATTTTATCATCAATCAAAACGCCTGATGTTTCTTTCGCAGTTGGCATATGCGCAAGTTCATACCAATAACCTGAAGAAATGTTGTATAAATGTACTTTGTCAGTAAAATCTTTTACACCACTTTCAGTAGATTTTACAGAACCTCCTATTACAATAATATTATCTTTATAAGTAAATGAAGCAAAATCAGCCGCCTGATGCGGATTTGTATTGTCAGTTTTAATGGTTTGTTTCTCCAGGTCTACAACTTCAATTTGATCTTGAAGGTACTCCCAACTGCTTACTTTGTTTACAAACATTTTTTTTCCGCCTATGATATAAATCAAATTGTTGTAAAAATGGATATTGTGATAAGCTCTGTTTTGAAGTTTTAATTTCGGAATCTCCCATGTGTCAGTTTTGATATCATATATACAAAGATCTTGTTTGTAATGCCGTTTAACCGAATTGTATTGTTCCTGATTTAAAAATTTCTCCAAATCCATATCGGCTTTTTCTGAGCGTGATTTTTCGAGATAGTTTATTTCCGGATAAGCATCTCCGCCGCTAACATAAATTTTGTCATCTTTCAAAAAAGAGCCAAACGAAAAAATAAGATGTTTTAATGGAGCTAATTTTTGAAATGAAAGTTTAGATTGAAGTTTCTGATCAGCAGGAATAACAACCCCGGATAAATTTTCAATATTTTCTTCAAGCGAAACTATAAAATTTTGCTTTGCTAAATAACTTAGAGAAATTCTTGTAGTAACATAGCCAATATGAGAAAATTCTAATATTTCATCGCTACTATATTTTGATAAAAGTTTTAAAGAAAATTTACCATTTTGATCCGATATTGTTCCAGCTTTACTTGATATTGAGAAAATATTGGTGTCTTCAAGAGGAAGATTAGTACTTGCAGAAACGACCGTTCCATTTATATTTTGAGCAATGGATAATAAAGGAAAAAAAATAAAAATTAAAAGTAGTTTTTTCACACTGTTTTCGGATTAAAGTTAGTTTTCGTAACAAAAGTTATTAGGTATTCTAAAAATATTCGCACAATTTTTATGCCGAGACTATTACCTGAAAGAAAAAATAGTTTAAAAATTTTATCATTATATTAGAATAATCCATAGATTATGAGCAAGAAAGATAAAGAAACTTTTTATTTTATTCACCCAATTAAAACTGGCTTTTATTAGAAAAGAAGTCATTACTTATAAAGTACCTGATTTCAAAGAGTTGACGTAATTTTTATCACGACGCCGTTAATTTCGGGTAAATTTGTTGTTAAAAAACGTGTATCTTTTACATTAAAAGGGTAAATTCGCTTTTTTACATAATATATTTACATTTTTCTGGTTTATATTATTCAGACTAAAAGTTGTATTATTTAAACTTAAAGAAGTATTCATTAAACTTTAATAGGTATGGTTGTTAGATTAATTATAGTGTTGTTTTTTTTCAGTGTTGGAGCCTTTTCTCAGGAAAAGTTTATCAAGCACAAAATATCAAAAGGAGAAAACCTATCTGTAATTGCTAAAAAATACGGAATAAAAGCAAAGGATATTGAAGAAGCGAATCCCAATGCTCCTAAAGTTTTAAAATTGAATTCGGTTTTATTAATCCCGAATACCAGTAAAAAAGTTACAACAAAAAAAGCTGAAACCGCTGCCAATACAGTTCCTGCGACAACTTCAAATTCAGGTCTGCACGAAGTACAGGAAAAAGAAAATCTTTGGGCAATTTCTAAAAAATACAATGTTTCTGTTGATGATTTGAAAAAGGCAAATCCATCGCTCGAAAGTGAAGATTTGAAAATAGGGCAGAAGCTTAATATTCCGTCAAATGCTGTCGTCTCGAATCAAACTGCAACGAAAAATCAGAAGACAGAAAAACCGGAAATTATTCCTTCAACAGATGTAGAAGTTGTAGTTGAGGTAAAGCCAAAAGAAACAAAATATCTTATTGCCAAAAAATACGGAATAACCGTAGCCGAACTGGAAAGGCAGAATCCCTTTATTAAAGGAAAGCTGCCAGTGGGTTATCTTCTAAAAATAAGAACTTCAAAAGAAAAAGCAAATCAGGAAACAAAAGATACTGCTATGGCATCTCAAACTCAGGTTACTGATAAAGCTGTCGCAACTTCAGAAAATAGCGCTAAAACAGATGAAGTAAAACCTGAAATTGTACCCGCAAAAAATGTCGAAGTAATTGTTGAGGTACAGCCAAAAGAAACAAAATATGCCATTGCCAAAAAATACGGAATAACGGTTGCAGAACTGGAAAGGCAAAATCCTTTTATTAAAGGAAAGCTGCCAGTAGGATATCTTTTGAAAATCAATACATCAAAAGAAAAAGCAGATGCAGCACAAACAACAAATACAGTTCCTGAATTAGAAAATAACGGATCATCTTCATCTCAGGTTGCTGATAATGCAGAAATCAAAAGAGATACAACTTCGGTTTTTCATGTAAGCAATCATTCAGAATTAGTAAATCAATTGATTGTTAATGCAACCGAAAATATTGGAACCCGCTATCGATCGGGTGGCACTACAAAGGCAGGTTTTGATTGTTCAGGGTTAATGATTTGTACTTTTAATAATTTCGACATTAAATTGCCAAGAAGTTCAATCGAGCAATCCCGGGTTGGTATCAAAGTAGGTACAGAGGAAGCTCAAAAAGGAGATTTAATTTTCTTTAAGACAAACGGAAGACGCCATATCAACCATGTAGGAATGGTAGTTGAAGTAGCTGATGGAGAAATTAAGTTTGTACATTCGTCGACACACGGAGGTGTAATGATTTCTTCGACCAAAGAGCCTTATTACCAAAGAGCCTTTACTCAGGTAAACCGTATTCTGCAACAATAGAATAGTTAGGTTAGTTTTCTTTTAAATTCTTCAATCGGAAAAGGCTTGTTTAAAAATCCCGTAACATAAGGATTTTTATTAATGTGTTCGAGTTCGTCAGCATCTAAAGTTGAGGACAGAACATAAATTTGAGTTTCTTTTTTAAGCTTTTTATCCAGTTTGTGAAACGCTTCCAAAAATTCAAATCCATTCATTATGGGCATTTGTATGTCTAATAAAATAATTACAGATTGAATCTGTTTTTGGGCTGTAAGCCATTCAAGTCCTTCTTTTCCGTTATGACTAATTACAATTTGTTCGATCTCCAGCACTTTTTTTAATAGTTGAGAGATAACAAGCTGATCAATTAAATTGTCTTCAATGACAAGAAATACAGGTTTCAGTTGCATATTAGTTAGGTATCGTTACAACAAACTTGCTTCCAATAGTACTTTCAGAAAATACCGAAATATTTCCTTGTATATTTTCTACAGCTTCTTTTACAATATAGAGCCCCAATCCTGAACCTTTATTTTTATTTGTACCAAAATACATTTCAAAAATATTATCTTTAAATTCGTCCTTAATTCCGATTCCGTTATCAGTTACCTCTATTTTGTTGTAACCATCATCGAAGTATGTTTTAACATTAATGAACATTTCCTGTTTATTGATATCAGCATACTTTATGGCATTCGAAATTAAATTTGAAATAATTATTCTTAAACGTAATCCGTCACTTTGAATTTTATCTACCAATAATTCTTTTGTAAAAGTGATTCGGTTAGCGTTTTCAATATGCATTAATTGAGAGATTGCTTCATCAAATAATTCCTGTAAACTCACAGGTTCCATCACGACTTGTTTTCGTTTGTTTTTAGAATAGTCTATAATGTCGATTATAAACTGATCCTGTTTGGTCAGGCTCTTGTGCATTAATCCTAAATAGCTCTTAATTTGATCGATATCATCTTCCATCTGAGTAATTTCAATTAAGCCTTTTAGCGATGTTATAGGAGATCTCAAATCATGAGAGGCGCTGTAGACAAATCGGTCTAATTCGCGATTAACTATAATCAGATTTTCATTTTTAACTTCAATTTCTTTTTTAGAAACCAGCAATCTCTTTACCATTATTGAATAATAAGAGCACACGCTTAGTACAATGATTAAAATGAATACAATGTTGGTAATGATCAAAAGATTTTTGATTTTACGTGTTCCTTCTCCCAGAGTATTCGAGAAATTGCGTTCGTTGATCGTTAGTTTATCACTGATAGAGCTAATTTCTTTAAAAAAAAATTTCTGTTTTTCCTGAGTCAGTAGATTGTGTTTTATGTGGGCATTAATTTGTTGCCCAACGATAAATAACTTGAATATGAGTTCATCACCTTTTCCCCATTCGTCAATGGCTTTTGCTAAAAAAGAAACTTGCTGAAAATTTACAAAAAGCCAAACAAGATCATCCAGGTCATCTTTATGATTTCGGCCAATTAAGAATCCTTTTCGGGCTACTTTATTATCTCCTACTTTCAAAAGTGTTTTTCGGGCAATGCCATCACCCTGAGGAACTTCTAACTCTTCCAGATATAATTTCCATTGGTTTGGATCTTTAGTATAAAGATAAGTAATAAGGTGTCTGGAAGCATCTTTTTGCCCTTTAGAATAATGCGATTCTCCGTTGACATATGCCCGGTTAGCAGATAATATCTTAATTGTAAAAAAATTGATGCAAATAAGCAAGGCACAAGAAGCAAATACAATTATAAGAAGAATAAAAACATTAGGAAAACGTATGTTTCTAAAAAAAGGATTTTTAAACATAATTTTCAAATTAGTAGGTTAATGCTTTTAGTTTACTGTTTTATAAAAGTCTTTTATTTTGCAATACTCATAATCGTTTGGGGCAATTAGTTATGTACTTAAAAGTGAACAGTTGTTAATAAAACGTTTACGTTTAGTAATTAATTATCACTTTTATAAATTTAATAAAAAAAGAATATAGTTTTACAAATGAGTTATTTTTTCTTGTTAAATTTGTTTTTACAATTAATTTTTAATGTAATTTGTTGATTTTATGGTTTTTTTTTGTTTGTTTTTGGATTTTGATAAATAAATGAAATAACGAGCGTTTAGCAATGAAGAAACAAAAGAAGTAAATAAAATCTCAGGATAGGTCGTTGTTTTGTTTAATTATTTTTTATGTAATTTTAAAGAAGTTTTTCTTAGAGGATATAAAAAAAGCTACAACTTTTGATGAGTTGTAGCTTTATTTATTTTTTATCAATGTTTCAACAGAGATTAAGAAGTTTAATCGTCGGTTTAAATGTTTTTTTATTTTTTAAGTTCATCAATTTTATTTTTTGCTTCTGTAAATGCTGCCTCAATTGAGTTTGCATTATCAACAAATAATGTGTTTTCAGATCCGGTTTTTTCTAATCGGATATACCAACTAGCTTTTCCTGCGCTAACAAAATAACCAATTTGGAATCCGTCAACAGTTGTGAATTTATTTTCTAAATAATCTGGATTTAAAACAATATCCTTCTCTGTTTCTGGTTGTAAGGCTTTCAGAGCTTTTAATAATTCTATTAAATCATTATATTCAATTGATGCAGTGCTTTTTCCATATTTTCCCTCCTTTGTTATTTGATAGAAGTAAACGGAATTTGGACCATTTACTATTTTTCTAATCTTGGTTTCTGCTGTACCAAATGGAGTTTTGAAATTTGATAGTTTTGTATCTATAAATTTGGTAATTACACCCACTTTAGAACTGAATGCATCTATTTTTGTTTTTGTAGTTTCTGTTTCCTTTTTTGTTTCTTGCGCGTAAAGATTTGAGTTAAGTGAAAAGATAAACATTGCAATGATTGTTGTTTTAATCGTAAGTTTCATTTTAAGTGCTTTTGTGATTTATAATTTTCAAATTTAAACCGATGAAAAAGTATTATTTTATGGAAATCCGTAAATACAATTATTATCTAAAAACATCTAATAAAAACGAGATTCGCGTGAGGGATAGTAGTGGAAAGCCCACAGCCTGACGAAGGAAGTGCGAGGACTTGAAACGGATAGCCCGACCCGGAGGGGCACGCCCAATTTATTTTAGATTTTAGATTTTTGGAATTTAGATTTTGGGATTTGGATTTTGGGATTTGGATTTTTAGATTTAAAAAGCGGTTTTTATTAGTGATATCACTGCTCAGTATGAGGCTTTTAATGAGAATCTAAAATCAATAATGTAAAATCTAAAATTTCAGAAAAAAGTATATCTTTAACCAACCCAAAAAACCAAAAACAATGCAAGAAAACGACCAGGAAAATTTTAAAAGAGAACTCGGATTATTAGACGGAACCATGCTTGTGGTAGGTTCTATGATCGGGTCGGGGATATTTATCGTGAGTGCCGATATCGCCAGACAAGTAGGCTCGGCGGGATGGCTAACACTGATTTGGCTTATCTCAGGATTGATTACTATTATTGCCGCTGTGAGTTATGGCGAGCTGAGTGCGATGTTTCCAAAAGCGGGAGGACAGTATGTTTACCTGAAAGAAGCGTATAATAAATTGATTGCCTTTTTATATGGCTGGAGTTTTTTTGCTGTAATTCAGACCGGAACAATCGCTGCCGTGGGGGTGGCTTTCTCGAAGTTTGCGGCTTATCTGTATGAGCCTTTTAGCGATGAGAATATATTGTATGAGTTGGGTTCTTTTAAGCTGAATGCAGCGCAAATTGTTTCAATTTTTACTATTGTTTTGCTAACTTTCGTTAATAGCCGTGGGGTTAAAAACGGAAAAATTCTGCAAACGGTTCTTACGATTATCAAAATTTTATCATTGTTGGGCTTAATCGTATTCGGATTAACACTGGCAGCAAAAGCTTCGGTTTGGGATGCGAACTGGGCAGATGCCTGGACAACACGTTCCTTTAATAAAGATACCGGTTCATGGCTGCCTATTAGCGGAACGGCTTTGATTAGTGGAATTTCGGCTGCAATGGTAGGATCTTTATTCTCGAGTGATGCATGGAATGGTGTAACGTTTATTGCAGGAGAAATTAAAAACCCTAAACGTAATGTGGGTTTCAGTTTATTTTTAGGAACTTTTATTGTGACAATTATTTATGTCCTGACGAATTTGATGTATTTGGCGGTAATTCCGCTAGACGAAATTGCAACGGCAAAATCTGACAGGGTAGCTGTTGTGGCTTCACAATATATCTTTGGTAATATAGGAACCCTGATTATCGCTATCATGATTATGATTTCGACTTTTGCGTGTAATAACGGCTTGATCATGGCGGGTGCGAGAGTATATTATACAATGGCAACCGATGGTTTATTCTTTAAAAAAGCAGCTGTTTTAAATAAATTTAGTGTGCCGTCCTGGGCTTTATGGGCACAATGCATCTGGGCTTCGGCTTTGTGTCTGACGGGAAAATATGGTGATTTATTGGATTTTGTAATCATCATAGTTTTGATTTTTTATATACTAACGATTTACGGAATTTTCATCTTACGTAAAAAAATGCCGGATGTAGAAAGACCTTATAAAGCTTTTGGTTATCCGTTTTTACCGTTATTGTACATCGTGATCGCAAGTGCAATTTGTATTTCGTTATTAATTACAAAGTTCTCAACCTGTGGTTGGGGCGTTTTGATCATGCTAACGGGAATTCCGGTATATTACTTAACGAAACCGAAAGGAGAATAGGTTACAAAGGGACAGAGGGACAAAGGTTCAAAGTTTTATTGCCCACGGGTTTCACGGATGAAACGGGTTTACGCTGATTATTTATTACTCGAGATAGAATACAAAAAATGCCTTGCTAAAACAAGGCATTTTTTTATATCTAAAAAGAAGCTACAAAGTTTAAAAAAAAGGAAACCCGTGTAAACCCGTTTCATCCGCCAAACCTGTGGGCCAAAAAAAAGACACTACTAATCTGCAAAAGCAAAATATGTAGTGTCTTTTAAATGTAATAATCTAATGAATTTTAGTGACAATTATGCCATTTCAGTCTCAAGAGAAGATTTTATAGATGAATTAATAATGGTCAAAGTAAGTGGGTCTGATTCTCCGGAGAAAAACGCTTCTAATACTTCCTGAAATACAGGATTTGTATTTTCTACCAAAGAAAAAAGCGTCATAGAAGAACGTAATTTACGCGCATCAAGATCTCCTAAAATTCCATCTGCTGATTTTCTTTTGAAAGTCAGAAACAGCTCAGAAATTTCTATAAGATGTTTTCCAAGAATAGGATGTTCAAGGAATTCGGTGGCTTCTTTTAGATCGTTAATGGCATAATAATTTGCAGTATCGCTCTTGCCTAATCCTTTAATCTGAGGAAAAATAAACCACATCCAGTGTGTTTCTTTTTTGCCTTTTTTGATTTCGGAAAGAGCAGTAAGATAAAGTTTGTTTTGCGCATCTAAAAAACGCAATAAATCATTGTTTGAATAAGCCATTGTGGTAATGTATATATAAAAAAAGGTTGCAAAAGTAGTAAAAAAGATAGGTTCTGCCTAATAAAAGGTTCATGTACTGAGTATTTTAACTTTTAGAGGAGGAATTTTCCTCGTCGTTTTGTAATGAAAAAAAACTCATTTTGAGTGATTTATAATCGTTCACTTCGATTGGTTCTTCTAAAGGTTAAATTTATTCTTGGCAATACATTTTTGGCCGTTTTAGGGACATGATGCTGCCAAAAACTATTGGTTGTTCCAGCCATTAATAAAAAGGATCCGTGATGCAAAGGAATCTCTATTTGCGGAATCTCTTTTCTAAATTTATGGCGGAGTTTAAACATTCTTGTTTCGCCAAAAGTCACCGAAGCAATAACAGGGTTCGGGCCTGTATTGTGTTCTTTGTCGCTGTGCCAGCCAACGCCATCATTTCCGTCCCGGTATAAATTTAAGAGAAGACTATTAAAATCAAGCTGCGTTTCTTTTTCGACCCTGCCTCTGATGGTCAATAACTCATAAGTCCAGTCAGGTCCGTTTTGATCTGCCCCTGGATTATCCTTGTCTTCATACCAGGAAATCATTCGGGGAACAGTATAGGTTTTATCATAAATTTCCATTTCATATTCTCTCCATTTGGTCTTGTGGAGTATTCTTTCGTAAAAACGATCAGATTCTTCTTTGGTGAAGAAATTATCGATCAAAATAAGTTCAGCATCCGGCAGGTCAAATACTTTTTTTCCTGCCAGACCAGTGGCAAATAATTCGGTATCGCTAAATAGTGTCATTGTTTGATTATTTTGTGTCAATTTCAATCCATACCGGAGCATGGTCACTTGTTTTTTTCCATCCCCGCACATGGCGGTCAACTCCTCCGGAAAGCAGTTTTTTTGCTAGTTGCGGACTTAGTAAAAAATGATCAATTCTAAGGCCGGCATCCCGTTCGTATGCCTTTCTGAAATAATCCCAAAAGGTGTAAATTTTCTCATTAGGATATAAGGTTCGAATGGCATCTGTCCAGCCCTGTGAGACAATAGCCGCAAAGGCTTTTCTCACTTCGGGTAAAAAGAGAGCGTCTTTTACCCATTTCTCCGGTTTATAAACATCCATTTCTGTTGGCATTACATTATAATCTCCAACCAATATTACCGGAACTTTTAAACTCAGCAATGTTTCGGCACGATCAGCCAAACGATCAAACCATCTTAGTTTATATTCTAATTTAGGACCCGGAGCGGGATTTCCGTTTGGGAGATAAAGGCAAGCAATTACGATTCCGTTAATCAAAGCTTCGATATACCGGCTCTGAATATCCTCGTCGTCTCCCGGAAGAATACGTGTTACTTCTTCAATCTCCATATTACGCGCCAGAATTGCAACCCCATTCCATTGTTTTTGTCCGTGCCAAATCGCATTGTAGCCGGCATCATTAATCGCTTTAATGGGGAAATTATCCTGCGGCGCTTTTAATTCCTGAAGACAGACAATATCCGGCGTGGTTTCTTCCAGCCATTTCAATAAAACATTCAATCGTCCGTTGACTCCGTTTACGTTATAAGTTGCTATTTTCATAGTAGATTTAATTAGTTGTATCATTAAATTTACAGCTTTTTGCGCCTTTATATTTACATTAAATCATTTTCTTATTTCAGAAACTGTTTGTTAAAGAATACTTTACGCGGATTTTTTTCTGCGTAAGCAAAAATCAACTGCACAATGTATTGATTGCTTTTATAAGGAGTAGTATAATTTTTTACTTCTAACGGATCGGTAATCGCAACATCTAAAGGAATATATCCCATACCATAAAAATGACCGTTTTCGATCCAGATGCAGCTTCGTTCTTGTGATGTTCTGCCTTTCTCTATAATCGCAAAAGTGGGTCTGTTGCTCAATAAAAAATCAATCGCATTATCGACCTGCTCATTATGGAGCGAAACATCCGGCAAATCTGTGATGTCTTTATTTTGAAATATTTCTCCGTCTTCTGGTCTTAGATATTTACAAAATCTATAATCAATTTCAAATTGTTCTGCCAGGTTTCGCAATATATTTGTTCCTTCGTGTATACTGCTGAAATGCTCAATGCACGACTGAAATTTATTGAGTTTCCCGATTGCCAGATATTTGTATCCGTTGCGGGCTTCGTATTGATACAATCCAAATTTGGGTTCAAAACGTTTTAACGCTCTGTTATAAGTGGGCCAAAGATGCTTAATTTCGGTACATTCTAACAGGAGCGCCATTAACTCGTTGCCACAGACTTCAAACGAAATGGAGTGTATATCCCTTAAAAAATGCTGTCTTTGAGGATTGATCTTATGACCGCTAAAATGTGAAGCAACACGTTTTTTTAAGTTAATCGCCTTGCCGACATAAATTACTTTTTTTACCTCATTATAAAAATAATATACCCCTGGTTTTTCCGGTAAATTATTGAAATCTTCAGGCGGAAGGTTAGGTGGTAAACGCTGATCTTGCGACGTCGCTTTGATCATTTTTTCGATATGACCTTCCTCATCCCATTCGAGTAATCGCGAAAACAATATAGCGGTAGCATCTGCATCACCGCCGGCGCGATGCCTGTTTTCTAAAGATATATCCAGTGAATTACAAAGATTTCCTAAGCTGTATGATCCCAAGCCCGGTCTTATTTTTCGTGCTGCACGAACCGTACATAACTTTCTGGCTGTCCATTTAAAACCGGCTTGCTCCAATTGATGGCGAACAAAAGAGTAATCAAAATTGACATTATGTGCTACGAAAACACGATCAGTAAGCATTTCCAAAACTTTATCTGAAATGTCATCGAAGATTGGCGCACTAGCGACCATTTCGTTATTAATTCCTGTCAGGGCAAAAATCGAAATGGGTATTTCTTTTTCCGGATTAACAAGTGTTTCATAACGGTCAATCACGTTTTCTCCGTCATGAATGATAATAGCAATTTCGGTAATGCGGCTGCCACTGGCGTTACCACCGGTGGTTTCGATATCTACTATGGCATATTCTTGCTTTTTCATCTTATTTATATAACGTGAAATCTATTCTTATTCTTGTCAAACCTTAGAATTATGTTTTTTGAAATTTCATTCGGTGTCTGGGCAAATTAATTTCATGTGCCTGCGGATAAGGTTCCCGATGGGTAGGACTCACATCTTCTTTGATCATTCGCTGCGTTTTATATTGATCTTTTGCATCCATATAACGCGGATCAGGAATAAAAGGCATTTTGGCCATTTTGGTAATCGTGATCGTCGGAAAATGATAATCGACTTCTACAGTTCCCAATAAAAGATAACAACCTCCGCCCTGAAAAGGAAATTGTGCCAGACAATCCGGAAAATGAGCCGTATCAAAATAAGTACCTTCATGATCGATCCAGGTCCCAAAATACATATTGCCTTTTTTAGTAGGCACTTGCTTTCTTGAAATTAAATACGCCAGCATTCGAACTTGTTTTTTATGATGAGCCACTAAATCTTTGGCCATAATATCGCCACGATGTTTGGTTTGCAAAAGGTCGAAAACGGTACAGGATACAGGGAAACTTAGTAATTCAATTTCATCAAAAGCATCTTCATATAAAGAACGTTCCAAGGTAGGAAGTTTATACTCTTTAACCGGTTCCTGCAATAACATCAAACTTCTGTTTTCGGGTTTGAAATTGTTTAAGAGCAAACTGGCAACAACCAAAAGCTGATTTTTTGTTTTTCCTGTAAAGCGAAAAGCATCTATAAAAATCAGGATTTTCATGCTTTCAATTCCAATTGGAATCCGATTGATAAAATCCTCCAAAGAAAGAAAATCACCATTTTTCTCCCGATCTGATTCGATCAAATGAGCCGTTTTAGATTCTAAACTCTGCAAATGCATAAAGCCCAAATAAATATCTGTGCCATAAACCGTAGTTTGATATTCACTCTTATTCACACACGGATTAAGAACTGTTCCGCCGGACATTCGAGCTTCGTGTACATAAACTTCGGTTCTGTAAAATCCACCCTGATTGTTGATGACCGCTGTCATAAATTCTACAGGATAATTGATTTTGAGATACAAACTCTGGTAACTTTCTACCGCATAAGAAGCCGAGTGCGCTTTGCAAAACGAAAATCCCGCAAAGGATTCAATCTGGCGGTAAATTTCCTGACTAAGCCCTTCAGGATGTCCTTTCTCAGCACAACAAGCAAAGAAATTATCTTTTACTTTTTGTAAAGCTTCCATAGATCGCCCTTTTCCGGACATGGCGCGACGCAGGATATCACCATCAGGAGCGGGAAGTCCGCCGTAATGCTGCGCAATTTTGATCACATCTTCCTGATACACCATAATACCGTAAGTTTCGCCCAGATGTTCTTTAAAAACCTCATGAAAATATTGAAACTGATCCGGATTATTATGACGGAAAATGTACTCTTTCATCATTCCGGATTGTGCCACACCGGGACGAATAATAGATGAAGCAGCAACCAGAATTTTATAGTTATCGCAATTGAGTCGGCGTAATAATCCCCGCATGGCAGGACTTTCGATATAAAAACAGCCAATGGTTTTGCCTTGTGCCAAATGAACATTACATATGGCTTCATCTTTAGAAATCGAAGTGTCCCGAATATTAACTTTTATACCGCGGTTTTTCTCAATCAGTTTTACGCTGTCATCAATATGGCCAATACCGCGCTGGCTTAAAATATCGAATTTTTCAAAACCAATTTCTTCGGCAATATGCATATCAAAAAGCACAATAGGAAAACCTTTGGGAGGCATTTCCAGTGGCGTATAATTGGTAATAGGTTCTTCAGAAATAATAATTCCGCAAGCATGCATACTACGCTGATTGGGGTATTTATTCATCATAAGACTATATTCCTGAACCAGTTTTACGATAGAATTGGTTTCGTGTAATGCCATTGGGTTTTTGGCCAGCATGTCCAGTTCTTCTTTTGGAAGACCAAACACTTTTCCGACTTCCCTAAAAATAGAGCGATGTTTGAATTCGACATTGGTTCCGCAAAAAGCAACATGCTCTTTTCCATATTTATCGAAGATATATTCTAAAATCGTATTGCGTTCTTTCCAGCTCCAGTCGATATCGAAATCAGGTGGACTTTTTCGGTTTAAATTCAAGAAACGTTCAAAATACAAATCCAGTTCTATGGGGCAGATATCGGTAATTCCGAGACAATAGGCAATAATACTATTAGCGCCGCTGCCTCGGCCAATATGCATAAATCCCTTACTATTGCTATACTGAACTATATCCCAGGTAATCAAAAAGTAACCGCTGAATTCTAATTCATCAATAACTTTGAGTTCTTTTTCTACACGTTTTTTTGCCACTTCATGATTTTTGCCATAACGCCACAATAAGCCTTCATGAGCTAACTCAGTCAGTTTTGCGATATCACCTTCGCGGTTTTCCGTAAAAAACTTTTTGTTTTTAGGAGTTGTAAAATCATACTCAAAATTACAGGAATCAATTATTTGCTGTGTGTTGGCTATAATTTCAGGATAACTTTCATAATAAGGTAAAAGGTTATCTATAGGTAACATTCTCTCTGAAGTCTTGCAATAATCAGATTCCGTTAATTTTGATAAAATAATATTGGTATCAATCGCACGCAGAATTTTGTGTAAATTAAATTCTCTTTTATTGCTAAAAGTTACCGATTGAAGCACAACCATTTTAGAGATGTTGCTTTTATGTTCTGATGTAAAAAGTTTAGAAACTTCATCAGTACGAATGCCGATATATTCATTTTCACGAAGCGTTTTCGGAGCATTTTCTAAAGTATAAATCACAAAAACCGAATCAAATTCCGGAGCAATCAATGGCAAAGATTCTCCGCTGAAATTATAATCCGTCAAAAAACGATTCATTTCGCTAAGTCCGTGAGGGTTTTTGGCTAAACCAATGTATCGGAATTGATGATTACAGCGAAATTCCATTCCCACAAGAGGTTTAATTCCTTTTACTTCGCAAGCTCTCATAAAATCGTAAATTCCGGTAACGGTATTAATATCTGTAAGGGCCATTGCTTTTACCCCACAAGAAACTGCCTGCTTGATAAGCTCATCAAGCGGAATCGTGCCGTAGCGGAGTGAATGATAGGAATGACAGTTGAGATACATGATTTTTATTTGATACGTTTTAAAATTTCATCTTTATTATTCGGTTTAAAAGAAGCTCCGGCGCAGCGCATTACGGCATCAAAACCATAACGGCTTTTCATTTTGTCCATTGCCGCATATAGTGATAACATTTCCTCAGTATCTTCAAATAGGTCAATTTGATAAGTGCCGCGAACCAATCCGCTAAAGCGAATACCAATCAAACGCAATCTCATTCGACGCTGGTAAACTTTATCAAACAGTTCCATTACATTTTTGGTCAGAATATGATCGGCCGAAGTATAAGCAATTTTGCATTGTTTGGTTTCGGTATCAAAATTGGCGTAACGTATTTTAACCGTAATGGTAGAAGTTAGCCATTGCTCAGACCGCAATTGAAAAGCCAGTTTTTCGACCATCCCAATCAATATCGATTTTAGCATGATAATATCTATGGTGTCCTGAGAAAAAGTATGTTCGGTAGAAATAGATTTTCTTTCGGTGTAAGGTTCTACAGGTGTATGATCAATTCCGTTGGCTTTTTTCCAGATATCCAGACCATTTTTACCAATCATTTGCTGTAAAACTTCGGGAGGCATTTCAGATAAAGTCTGAATTTTACGAACGCCAATTCTAGATAAAAGCTGAAAAGTCACATTACCAACCATCGGTATTTTCTGGATCGACAACGGATTCAAAAAGGACTGTACATTGCCTTCCGGAATTTCTAAATTTCCTGTTGGTTTGCCTTCACCAGTAGCAATTTTAGAAACGGTTTTATTAACAGATAACGAAAAACTAATAGGTAATCCGGTTTCTCTAATAACAGATTGTGCGAGTTCGTCTGTCCATTTATAACTACCATGAAATTTGTCCATTCCGGTAATATCAAGATAGAATTCATCAATACTGGCTTTCTCCATTATTGGTGCTTTGTCCTGAATAACCTGTGTAACATCGTGTGATAATCGGGAATATAATTCCATATCGCCTTTGATAATTTTGGCTTGCGGACAAAGTTTCATCGCCATCTGAATAGGCATGGCGGAGCGTACTCCAAATTTTCGGGCTTCATACGAACAAGAGGCTACAACACCACGATCACCGCCGCCAATAATCAAAGGGATTTCCTTTAACTCTGAGTTGGTTAACCTCTCGCAGGATACAAAAAAGGTATCCAAATCCATGTGTACAATTGCCCTTGCCATTTCCTTGTTTTTGTATAAAACAAAATTAGTACAGATGATAACATTTTTTTGTATATTTGTTGTTCCAAATTATAACAAATTAATTATGTCCTTATTTTCAGATAACATCAGAGCATTGAGGGTTAAGCATAAAATATCACAAGAGAAATTAGCTGAAAACCTTAGAATTACCAGAGGAAGATACGTTAAATACGAAGACGGAACCTCCGAAGCACCGTATGATATTTTAAAGCAGATTGCTTTATATTTTCATATGAGTATTGATTTATTATTGTCTGTCGACATACGTAAAATCAATATAGAAAACCTGATAAAATTAGAAGGCAACCGACTTATTTTACCTATACAGGTAGATAGTTTTGGAGAGAATTATATCGAAATCGTATCCCAAAAAGCAAAAGCGGGTTACCTAAACGGTTATGCTGATCCGGAATATATCGAGAGTCTGCAACAGGTTTCCCTTCCGTTTTTAGGCCCGGGAAAACACCGCGGATTTCCTGTAGAAGGTGATTCGATGCCGCCACACGAAGACGGATCAATTATTATTGGCCGTTATGTCGAAAGGCTGGGAGAGGTGATGGATGGTAGAACCTATATCCTGATTACCAAAAATGAAGGGATGGTATACAAACGTCTCAACAAAAATAAAAAGAATGCCTTGGTGCTGGAATCCGACAATCGTTTTTATCCTAATTATGAAGTGAAAGCTTCTGATATTTTAGAAATCTGGGAATACGAATGTAATATTGGCCGAAGCGATAAACGTCATGAACAAACAGAATCCCAAAGTATGAAGGATTTGCTTTTGGAGGTGAAAAGAGAGGTAATGGAGATTAAGAATAACACTTCGAATACTTAGAAAAGTTTTTTGCCATTTTCGATAACTCCGGGAATGCACCGATTTGAAGGATTGTTTTTTCGCCACGAATTAACGAATTTTGCTTTAAAATAATTTGTGAATTCGTGGCGAAAAATCTAGACAAAGCCATTCAAAATACTTTAGTCTGCGACTCCCGATACCTATCGAAAGCAGCTTTAAATAAACTTGGCGCCTTAGTGTCTTTGTGGCAAAAAAATCTAAAAAACCTTCACAAAGCCCACCCCATATTGTTGTCCATTATAAAAAGGTATTATCATAGAAGTTGATTTACTTTCAGAAGATGATTTGAATAATTTTCGGGTAATATATGGATTCATCCAATAGGCCAATTTGGTACTCAAAATCCCAATTCCCGCTCCGGCCGCGACATCAGTCAGCCAATGTCGATTGTTGTAAATTCTGAATAATCCCGTTCCGGTGGCTACGGCATAACCCGCAATTCCGTACCAAATCGATTTGTCTTTGTATTCCTGCCATAAAAACTCAGCTCCGGCAAAAGCCGTTGCGGTATGTCCGGAAGGAAAAGAGTTGTTCGAACTTCCGTCTGGACGTTCTTCATGTACAATCGATTTTAATCCCAAAACGGTTGTAGCCATAATAGCGTACGAAGTAACAAATATTACCGAACGATCCCGCATATTGTTCTTGCCTTTTACGCCAAAAGCATTCAAAGCATAAACAGATGCCGCAGGTGCATATTGTGAGAAGTCATCAATTGTGATCTTGTTATCAATATCTTCGGTAACTTCTGCTTTGATTTGGTGGTTGAAACTTAAAAGCTGATCATTTCCAATTCCAATTACACCATAACCAATTAATACACCTGGAATAATTAATTGTTTGTAATTAAATTTTAAGTTGTGCGAAGTACTGTCAATTTTTGTTATCGAATCATTTTGTTGCGCATTTGCATTCAAAAAGCCGAATAAAAATACCAGAGAAATCGTTTTGTAAAACATCTTTCGTTATTGTTATAAGTTGCAATAATAACGAATGTGCGATTCAACTATTTTGAGCTTAATCTAACCTTAAGTCAATATTAATTTGTTGGTTTTAAATGAGATAGTTTGATTAAGATTGGCTAAATATTAGAACGTAAAAACTTCAATATCAATGACAATATCAATAACAATTTCAATATCAAATGAAAATAAAAAATATTATTTATGTAGTCCCTACGCGCAATGTCATTAAGTTAAGGGAAATCTATAAAATTACTTAACAGTTTAATCAGGAAAGTAATTAGAAAAATCCGTTTTTATCTGCGTTTTCGCTTTAGCGAATCAGTAAAATCAGCGTCTAATTTTGACGCGGATAAAACAAATTTACTTCGTAAAAACACGGATAAAAACGGATTTTATTTGCTATTTTTTTTAAAATCTTGACTTAAATGACATTGCGCGTAGGGACTACACCTACACCTCGCAAAGTTTTATAGAGAAACTAAACCTTCAACGAAAACCAAAAAGTACTTCCCAATCCTAGATTACTTTCAACACCAACATTTCCATTTTGGGCTTCAATAAATTCTTTACTGATAGCTAATCCTAATCCGGTTCCTGATTTTTGACTTCCCGGAACCTGAAAATATTTATCGAAAACTTTGTCTTTGTATCTTGTATCAATTCCTTTTCCGGTATCGATAACCTGAAATACAATCTGATCATTTTCATTTTTTAATTGGATGATAATTGTGCTTTTTTCAGACGAATATCGAATTGCATTTGATAAATAGTTAATCAAAACCCAGCCCGTTTTTTCGCTGTCAGCTTTTACATTTTGCAGATTTTCATCGGCATCAATAACCAGTTTAATTTGTTTTTGATCAGCCTGAACTTTTACTGCTTCTACAGCATAATTTACAATGGCATACGGATTACTTTTTTCGATATTCAACTGAATATTCCCGGTTTCTAATTGAGACAAATTGAGTAATTCGCCTGTAATTTTCAATAATCGCTGGCTATCATCTTTAATACTTTCTACCAATTGTTTCTGGTCGTCATTCATATCACCCGTTTTGGTATTTTGAAGCAATTGAAGACTCAGTTTTATAGAAGCAATTGGAGTTTTTAATTCGTGTGAAACGGTGGCAATAAAATTGGTTTTGGCAAAATCAAGTTCTTTAAATAAGGTAATATTTCGAAGGATAATCACATCACCAATATTGATTTCCTTTTCTTCTCCCGTTGGAGTTATCGTAATATTGATGGTTTCCTTATCGAAATAACTTTCTTTCCCGTTAGCAAAAATTTTCAAAGGCTGTTTTTTCTGAGAATCGCTTGCCAATTCTTTCAAAATCAAAGAACGAATCAAGTCATTCGATAAAGCCAGTGTAGAAGCCGATTGACCAATAACATCTTCAGATTTCATTCCGATAATCTTCAGCGCTTCATCATTTGCAAACAAAACCACACCTTCATTATCTAACCCAATAATAGGATCATGCATATTATTGATAAGCGTTTCCAGTCGTTTTTTCTCGAAGAATAATTTGTACAAATTACTATTATTATATTCCTGAAGTTTTTGCGCCATGGTATTAAACGATTTTGCCAGGTCGCCATATTCGTTATGATTGGTAAAATGCACCCGTTCAGAATAATTTTTATTGGCAATTTCCTTAATACTTTGGGTCAGTTCTTTAATTGGGTTGGCAATATTATTGGGCAGATTTACCAGTAAATTAAAAGCAATCAAAAAACATAAGGTTCCCACAATGGCAATCCATAAATTAGCAGTTTCTGCGGTATGTTTGGCGATATCACTTTTCTGTTTTATGGCATCGAGATTGAGTTTCATGATCGCAAAAATATCTTGTCTGATTTGCGTTTTTAGGGCTTCATTCGAGCCATTTTTTTCTAAAAGTGCAAAGCTTTTTTCCAGGCTTGCCGTGGCTTCTTTCTCTCCGGGCTCGGTAACATTTTGTGTTTGTTTTTGAAGATATTCTTTAAAAGTATGAAGTTTATTATCCGTACTCATTTTAGTTTCATCCAAAGACAAAATCATATTTCTCGAATATTCCAGCGTATTATAATTCGCTTTCAGAATATTCTCGGTGTCTGCTTTTATCAAAAAAACAGAATATCCACTGACTAATGAAAGTATGATAATCATTAAAAATAACAATCCAACCCCCAGATTCAATTTAGTTTTAATTCTCATAATTTGTTTTTTCTAGTAAAAAAGTTAATTGTGAAATGTAAAAATGTCTTTCAAAAAACATCTCATATTTTACAGAAAACATTTCACATCTAAGATAAAATAACAAGGTCTACATTCGATAAAGACAGACTGTTTAATAATCGCCTGAAAATCGTTGTAGACAAAATTACTTTAAATAAATTCAAATGTGGTTTCCCGATGCAGACAGTTGTAATATGTTTTTCTTCAACGGTCATCAGAATAGCATTGGCGATATTTTTATTTTCTAATTTAATGACTTCTGCGCCTAATTGTACGGCCAGTTTAAAATTATTAATCAAATGTCGTTGTTTGTCCAACGCAATTTTGGTACTGCTTTCTTTAGGCGTTTCTACATACAAAACATACCAGGATCCGTTATAATAACTCGCCAAACGCGCTGCTTTTCTAATTACAATTTTGGCTGTTTTATCATTGCTGCTAATACAGGCCAACAATTTTTCGTGTCTTAAAGCATGCAAATTAGGGACTTCATTTTCTACTTTTCGAACTACCTGACTTGCCACTTCTTTTAAGGCTAATTCACGCAATTGTAAAATTTGATCTGATTTAAAGAAGTTCGTCAAAGCCGTCTGAATTTTATCAGCTGTATAAATTTTTCCTTCTTTCAAACGTGCGATCAAATCTTCAGCAGTCAAATCGATATTCACAACTTCATCTGCCAATCTCAAAACATTATCCGGAATACGTTCCTGAACATCAACGTTTGTAATCCGTTTTACATCTTCATTCAGACTCTCAATATGCTGAATATTCACTGCCGAAATCACGTTGATTCCCGCTTCCAGAATTTCCAGAACATCCTGCCAGCGTTTTTCGTTTTTGCTTCCTTCAATATTCGTGTGCGCCAATTCATCAACAATTACAACTTCAGGTCTCAGATTAATAATCGCCTGCACATCAAGTTCTTCGAGCTCTTTCCCTTTATAGAAAATGGTTCGCCGCGGAATAACGGGCAAACCAGACAAAAGTTCATGCGTTTCCTTTCGCATATGCGTTTCGATGTAACCAATTTTTACATCAATTCCGTTTTTCAATAACGAATGTGCTTCCTGTAGCATCCGATACGTTTTCCCCACACCGGCGCTCATTCCAATGTAGACTTTAAACTTTCCTTTTCGTGATTTCTGAATTAAATCGAGAAAGTGCTGTGCGTTATTTTCTTTTTCTTCTTTCATGTTTTTTGCCACGAAGGCGCTAAGTCACAAAGTTTTTTTATTTTACCATTAAGATATTAAGTTAATAAAGGCAAAGCTTAATTTTTTCAATATAAGCTCATTAAGATAAAGCTTAACTTTCTTAATATCTTAATGGTAAAAACTAATTTTTAATGTTTAAAAAGAAATCGCCAGCGAAGTCGTTACAAACGTATTGGTATCCGTTGGAAGATTGTCTTTTGTAAATATTTCATCTTTACTCGAAAGATTTCTTGCTTCTAATCTAAACATTACATTATCAGTTACTAAGTAATCAAAGTTAGCTGAAAATCCGTAAGTTTTAAAACCGTTTGGAGTTTCAGTCGCGATAATAACTCCTTTTTCATCGCTATAATATTCTCCTCGGGCTGCAAGCTGAATTTTATCTGTTGGTTTGTATTGCAGAATCAAAACTGGCGAAAACCAAGTGTCGTATTTATTACTGTTTTTAGCCGCTTGTTGCGAACCAACATCAAAACCAGCTGTAACATTTGTTCTATCCGTTACTTTAAATTGCCCGTAGAAATTATTAAAATAACGCCATTTTTTGTCAATATCAGGTTGCTCATTTCCCACATACGTACTCCAGTTCAAAACCACTTTGTCTGATGGTTTATAGGTAACTTGTGTTCCAAAAGCAGGCGTTTGATTACCTTTTACTTTCTCAATACGCTGCCAGCCATTCAAATACATTCCGGCCAAATACCATTCTCCAGACTCAGAAGTGTAACCAATTTTAACTCCCGTTTCATAATACGGAGAATTCTCCGCCAGGATACTTCTCGTTAAAGTCTGGCAATCTTTCCCGATAGCACTTTCAAAACCTATGTGTGCCGGCATAATTCCTGCATCAATCCATAAATTATGGTTTTGCGAAATCTTCACGCCCACATTCGCTTCGTATATGTTTTTCAATAAACCTTGCTCAGCCGCCATATTATATTCGGCGTAAGTTCCGGCCATTAAAGCAAAATTTCCGCGAATATTATCTTTAGAATAATTCACTTTTGCCATTCCTAAATTGATGTTCACTTCATTGCTTTTATTAAAATTGTAAAAAAAGCTCGGACGCGTATGATCTTCCGGTTTCGCGAAATCATAACTATAATAAGTTTCTACATATCCTGAAAAGGTTAGAGGACTTTTTGTTTCTTCTTGTGCATGCAAATTGCTAAAACCAAAAGCGATTAAAGCGGTAAGTATAATTTTTTTCATTTTTGTGGTATTCAATTATTTATTAAGTAGATTTTTTAGGAGCTAATCCCGCTATTCGTTTCAATCTTTTACTTTTTAAAGAAAAAAGTAAAAGGATTTCCACTACTATCGGGGCTAGGCATTTTGGGGTAAAAAAGGGCGTTCATTATCCTAACAGTCCCGAAGCTTCGGGACAAAACCTGTTAGGTATTTATTATAAGATTTGGTTTGTCAACATCTCGATTTGTCATTTCGACGAAGAAGAAATCTCCGTAAGAAACTCGACAAAGATTGGCGATTCGCTTTATGGTTACTTCGCGGAGATCCCTCGTTCCTCGGGATGACAAAAATGCGCGCATATAAAAAACTTAGAATCTTAGTAGCTTAGTGACTTAGAGTCTTATTTCAACTCATCCAAAGCCACATTCAATTCCAAAACATTAACTGTTTCAGGTCCCATAACAGCTGTGTTAATTTTAGATTCAACTAAAGCTTTTACTTTATCTTCAGCTAATTTTCTTTCTTTGGCAACACGTTTTACCTGAATCAAAGCACCTTGTGGAGAAATATTCGGATCTAAACCACTTCCTGAAGCAGTCACCATATCAGCAGGAATCTCAGATTTTTTCAAGTACGGGTGAACAAGTAAAAGTGTATCGATTCTTTTTTGAACCAAAGCCAGATATTCGGCATTACTTGGTCCTTTATTGCTTCCGGCACTTCCGGCAGCATTATAATCAACAGCCGAAGGTCTTCCCCAGAAATAATTCGACTTATCGAATTTTTGACCTATTTTTTGATATCCAACTACTTTTCCGTTAACCGAAATAGTTTCTCCTTTTCCGTGATTAGGAGCAAATTGTGCAATTCCGTAAATCGCAAGGGGATAAATAACTGCAAACAGAATTACGGTAAGCAGTGTTAATTTTAATAGTGAAAATATTGTTTTCATTTTTTTAAAGTTTCTAAGGGACTAAGTCTCTAAGTTTCTAAGATTTTTTTGAAGATTGTGAGAGGTAAGTTCTTAAGGCAATAAGAAAAAAACTTAGAACCTTAGCAACTCAGCGTCTTAGTAGCTACATAAAAAGCGCTACCAATAAATCAATTAATTTAATTCCGATAAAAGGGACAATCAATCCACCTAAGCCATAAATAAACAGGTTTCTTTTTAGGATGGCACTTGCTCCAATTGGTTTATAATCAACACCTCTCAACGCTAATGGAATCAATATCGGAATGATAATCGCATTAAAGATTACTGCTGATAGAATCGCACTTTCAGGACTATGCAAACGCATGATGTTCAATCCTTCAAGCGCAGGAATCGCAGTAATAAAAAGAGCAGGAACAATAGCAAAATATTTCGCAACGTCATTTGCAATAGAAAAAGTAGTTAAAGTACCTCGGGTCATTAAAAGCTGTTTACCAATTTCGATAATCTCGATTAGTTTCGTTGGGTCATTATCAAGATCGACCATGTTTCCGGCTTCTTTCGCAGCCTGAGTTCCGCTGTTCATCGCAACACCTACATTCGCTTGCGCAAGGGCAGGAGCATCGTTGGTTCCGTCACCCATCATGGCAACCAGTTTACCCAGGTTTTGCTCATTTTTGATGTAGTTCATTTTATCCTCAGGTTTTGCTTCGGCAATAAAATCATCAACACCGGCAGCTTCGGCAATAAATTTCGCCGTAAGCGGATTATCTCCGGTAACCATTACCGTTTTTACACCCATTTTTCTCAATCGGTCAAAACGTTCTTTCATTCCGGTTTTAATTATATCCTGCAATTCGATAACACCCTGAACCTGATTGTTTTTAATAACAACCAATGGCGTTCCTCCTTTAGATGAAATGTCAATTACTTTTTGTGCAATATCTTCAGGAAAAGAATTCCCAGCTTGAAGTGCAATATTTTTTGCCGCATCCTGAGCACCTTTTCTAATATTGGTTCCGTCTTTTAAAATAACTCCGGAAGTTCTCGTTTCAGCGGTAAATTTGATTAAAGTAGCACCTTCAATTGATAATTTATTGGCAGTTTCGGCACCTGCCAGTTCCACGATACTTTTCCCTTCCGGAGTATCATCTGCCAGTGAACTTAACACAGCAGATTTAATAAAATCTTCTTCAGATACGCCTTTTGCAGGATAAAAATTCGTTGCTTTTCTGTTTCCAATTGTGATGGTTCCGGTTTTATCCAAAAGTAATACGTCAATATCTCCGGCAGTTTCAACCGCTTTTCCTGATTTTGTAATTACGTTGGCACGCAACGCTCTGTCCATTCCCGCAATTCCAATCGCAGAAAGCAAGCCTCCAATTGTAGTTGGAATCAAACAAACGAATAGTGCAATAAAAGCTGCAATCGTGATGGGTGCATTTGCATAGTCGGCAAACGGTTTTAGCGTAACGCACACAATCACGAAGATCAAGGTAAATGCAGCTAATAAAATGGTTAAGGCAATTTCGTTTGGTGTTTTCTGACGGCTCGCACCTTCAACCAAAGCAATCATTTTGTCCAAAAAGCTTTCACCAGGTTCAGAAGTTACGATTACTTTAATTTTATCAGACAATACTTTTGTTCCTCCGGTTACAGATGATTTATCACCACCAGCTTCCCGAATTACAGGTGCACTTTCTCCCGTAATGGCACTTTCGTCGATAGTGGCCAAACCTTCGATAATTTCACCATCCGTTGCAATTAAATCTCCGGCTTCACAAACGAAAATATCTCCTTTTTTTAATTCAGATGAACTGATGTTTTTGATTTCTCCGTTAGGTAAAATTTGTCTGGCCGGAGTTTCTTCACGTGTTTTTCTTAAACTATCTGCTTGTGCTTTTCCTCTGGCTTCGGCAATAGCCTCGGCAAAATTGGCAAACAAAAGCGTTGCTAATAAAATTAAAAACACAATTAAATTATAAGTAAAACTACCCTGATCTGTTGCTCCCATTAAAATGGAAATACAAACGGCGAGCATAATGGCGGTTCCTATTTCTACGGTAAACATTACCGGATTTTTGATCATCATTTTTGGATTCAGCTTCACAAAAGACTGCACGAAGGCTTCTTTTACCTGCTTACTTTCAAACAATGATGTGGATTTATTAGTTGTCATTTTCTTGTAAAAAGTTAAATGTTATTTGTTAAATGTTATGCGGAATAAATTCATCAATTGTTAGACATAGCCAGTGATTTCAACCACTGGGACGTAACGTATATTACAATCTGTGTCCGAAATTCGTTTCCCGTGGTTGAAACCACGGGCTATTCTTGTTGAACATTATTTTAGTGTAAAATATTCCGCTAAAGGTCCAAGTGCCAACGCCGGGAAGAATGATAAAGCAGCAATAATCGCGATTACGGCAAAAACCATAATTCCAAAAATAGAAGTGTCAGTTTTTAAAGTTCCTGCACTTTCCGGGATGTATTTTTTATTCGCCAATAATCCTGCAATTGCCAACGGCCCAACGATAGGAATGAAACGGCTCAAAAGCAACACAATTCCTGTAGTGATATTCCAAAACGGATTGTTATCGCCCAAACCTTCAAAACCAGAACCGTTATTGGCAGCACTCGAAGTATATTCGTATAACATTTCAGAGAATCCGTGGTGTCCTGGATTGTTCAGCCAGCCTGTTGCGTTTCCGCTAAACCAGTAACCCATTGCCGTATCGTTTGCAGCAAAATAAGAAGCCAAAGCGGTACCTGATAATATTAATAAAGGGTGAAGAATAGCGATAAAAGCAGCAATTTTAACTTCCCGCGCTTCAATTTTCTTTCCTAGAAATTCAGGTGTTCGACCTACCATCAATCCGGAAATAAATACCGCCAGAATGATGAAAATATAGAAGTTTAAAATCCCAACACCACAACCACCATAAAACGCATTCACCATCATGGCAAGCAACTCCATAGCACCTGAAACCGGCATTGAACTATCGTGCATACTATTTACAGAACCTGTAGAAATTACGGTTGTTGCAATACTCCAAAAACCTGAAACAGCTGGTCCAAACCGAACTTCTTTTCCTTCCATAGCTCCGGTTGTTTGGGCAATTCCCATTTTTTCGATAGCCGGATTTCCGTTCATTTCGCTCATCATTGTTGGGATAACCAGTAATAAGAATCCAACCGTCATGACTCCGAAGATTACGTAAGATAATTTCTTTTTCTTAAGGTAAAAACCTAAAGCAAAAATCATAGCAAACGGAACAATTAATTGTGACCAAAGTTCAACTGCATTGGTAAAATAAGTTGGGTTTTCTAATGGATGTGCAGAGTTGGCTCCAAAGAATCCACCACCGTTTGTACCTAAATGTTTGATAGCAATAAAAGCAGCAGCAGGTCCGCGGGAAACTTCTACGTGATCACCTTGCAAAGTGGTAATAGCATCTTTGCTGTCAAAATCCATTGGTGTACCGCTAAATGCTAAAATTGTTGCGACAATAACCGAAAGCGGCAATAATATACGAGTACAGCTTTTGATGAAATAATTATAAAAGTTACCTAATTTATCCGTAGTTCTTTCTTTCATTGCAGTGAAAATCATTGCAGCAGCAGCCATTCCTACACCGGCAGAAACAAATTGCAGGAACATCAGGAACATTTGTGATAGGTAAGAAACACCGCTTTCACCTGAATAATGTTGTAAATTACAATTTACAACAAACGAAATGGCAGTATTAAAGGCCAAATCCGGCGTCATGTTTGGATTATTATCAGGATTTAAAAACAATGATCCCTGAAAAAGTAAAACAAAAAAGCAAAGAAAGAACCAAATCATGTTGATACTTAAAAGTGCTTTTAAGTGTTGTTTCCAGTTCATTTCTTCAGTGGAATTGATGCCGCTGATTTTAAATATAAATTTTTCAATTGGATTGAAAATCGGGTCAAACAATGTTTTATCGCCCAAATAAACTTTAGCAATATATTTTCCTAATGGAATGGCTAAAATTATCGAAACGATAAAAATACTGATGACGCCTAGTAGTTCTGTGTTCATAATATGTGATTTTTGTAAAATGTAAAATGTGATTTGTAAAAAGAGACCGACGTATAACATCTAACATCTCACTTGCAACATTTTACTTAGTTAAAATTTTTCAGGTTTAATTAATACATAAACCAAATAGCCAAAAACGGCAATGGAAACAATAAATAGTGCAGTCATGATTTAGATTTTTTCAAAAAATTCAACTGATTTAAAACAAATGGCAAAAAGCACAACAGCCAATGCGAGTAAAAGAAAAGTGATCATAATTATTTTGGATTTAAGAGTTCAGTCCCGATAGCTATCGGGATAGATTTTCAGGACGATTAACCAATTAAACAGTTAACCGATTCAGCTTTATACGCCCGAAGTATTAACCTGTTTGATATACTCCGCTTTAAGCGTTTGAGGAAAAAGGTGTGAAATATTGCAGTGACGCATTTCCATAAAAGAAGAAACCGAGAATACATACACATTAGAAATGGCATTTTTTGTTTCTATACTTCCGGTAATAAATAAGCGTTCAGCAAGGGCTAAGCATTTTTTTGCACGAACGATATTACCGGAAATAATAGATTTTTTAGTAATATCAGCAAAACGTTCTGCTTGTTTGTAGATTGAAGTGACTTGATTTTTCATGAGAATGAATTTTTATGTTCTTCCCACTTATGCCAAAAGTCAGACCGAAAAAGTGTACTAATGAGTAAGGTATTGCTAATAAAGACGTTGCCGTTTCGTGCCAAAAATCAGGCATAAAAAAAGCCTATCAAAATGATAAGCTTTTATTGAAATGATAAGGTTAGTCTAGTTCCTGCAAGGTTTTCAAAACCTTGTAGGTCTTCTGATTTACCCGTAAATATTTAAAATTTATACCTACAAGGTTTTGAAAACCTTGCAGGAAGAGCGACATGAAGGTATAAATTGGAATTTGGAATTTAAATTTTGGAATTTATTGTTGTTATTGAATACTATATTCTTCTAACTTTCGATACAAAGTAGCAATACCAATTTCAAGTAATCTTGCCGTTTCAGCTTTATTGCCTTTAGTATAATTTAAAACCTTCTGAATATGTAACTTTTCAACACTTTGCATAGAAAAAGCCGACATTGATTTCGTAGCTTTTTCAGGCTGATGCTGCATTTCGTAAGGTAAAACATCTGATGTTAAAATAGTACCGCTACTTAAAATTACGGATCTTTCGATAACATTTTTAAGTTCACGAATATTTCCCGGCCACGAATAATTTTCTAATTTCTGAAGAAAATCATCAGCAATGTCTAACGTCTTTTTGTTAGTTTTTTCCGAAAACTGTTTCACAAAATATTGCGTAATAGGAGCAATATCTTTAATTCTTTCTCTTAACGGAGGAAGTATAATTTCAAAAATATTCAGACGAAAATACAAATCCGAACGAAAGCGGTGTTCTTCGCTTTCTGTTTTTAAATCCCTGTTGGTTGCAGCAATTAACCTGAAATTTGATTTTTTCGGAGTGGTGTCACCAATCGGAATATATTCGTTGGTTTCTAAAACACGTAATAGTTTAGCCTGCAGTTCAATTGGCATTTCACCAATTTCATCCAGAAATAAAGTTCCACCATTGGCTTCTTCAATAAACCCCTTTTTATCTTTTAGGGCTCCTGTAAAAGCACCTTGTTTATGTCCGAACAATTCACTTTCCAGAATTTCTTTACTGAAAGTACTGCAGTTTAAAGCCACAAAAGATTTTCCAACACGATTACTATTTTCATGAATTGCCTGCGCAAAAACTTCTTTTCCGGTTCCGGTTTCCCCTGTAAGTAAAACAGTCGAATCTGTTTTGGCTACTTTTTTAGCAAGATCAATAACCTGTTCGATCCCTTTTGATTTTCCTATAATGGTGTTAAAAGAATATTTATCACCAATGCGTTTTTCGAGTTGCTTTACTTTCTTTTGTAAATGAACTTTCTCGACAGCCTTGTACAAAAGCGGAATAATTTTGTCGTTATCATCGCCTTTTACAATATAATCAAAAGCGCCATTTTTCATCGCCTGAACACCATCCGGAATATTGCCAAAAGCGGTTAATAGAATAACTTCAATCAAAGGAAAGCTTCCTTTTATGTTTTGCAGAAAATCAACACCATTTCCGTCAGGTAATTTTACATCACATAAAACAACATCAATATCCGTTTGTTCCAGTTTCTTAAAACCTGATTTTAGATCTTTGGCTTCAAAAACCTCAAATCCTTCAGATTTTATAATGCGCGCCAACAGACTTCTCAGTTTTTCTTCGTCGTCTATAATTAAAATTTTATGTGTCATTTGAGAGAAAGTCTAGGATCGGAATTTATTTTTGAAATACAAATTTAGGTTTTAAATTATTCAACTTTTTTGATTTATCTGAAATTCTTGCGAAAAATAATTTAGAGATCATAAAGTTGTAGCTTCCAATAAAAATTACTTTCAGTTATTTAATGACGATATTTCAATTCAAAATAACAGCATTAAAATATTTAACACTGATAAATTTTATAAATCTATTAACACGAAAGAATTTATGCTTTGTAGTAAATGAATTAATTTTGCATAAAAGCTACATTATATATGAAAGACCCAATTTCAATCTCGATATTAGAATTAGCTATCATTACACAAGATAGCAACGCACCCGAAACATTTCAAAAAACAAAAGAAATAGCCCAGCTCGCAGACAACTTAGGTTATAAGCGTTTTTGGCTGGCAGAACATCACAATATGGCGCACGTTGCCAGTTCAGCAACAGTAGTCTTAATTGGTTATATCGCCAGCCACACAAAAGATATTCGCGTAGGTTCAGGCGGAATCATGTTGCCCAATCACTCTCCTTTAATAGTAGCAGAGCAATTCGGAACCTTAGAAACACTTTATCCAAACCGAATCGATTTAGGATTAGGAAGAGCCCCGGGAACAGACCAGCCAACTGCCGAAGCCATCCGGAAAGACTTTTTTGAGCAGGCACAACGCTTTCCTCAAAACGTAAGCAAACTTCAGGATTATTTCTCTGCCGAAAATGCAACAGCAAAAGTAAGGGCTTTTCCAGCCGAAGGAACAAATGTTCCCATCTGGATTCTGGGGTCAAGCATGGAAAGTGCTGCGCTTGCTGCAGCTTACGGTTTGCCTTATGCTTTCGCCGGACATTTTGCACCACGCCAAATGATTCAGGCATTCGAATTCTACCGCGAAAATTTCGAGCCTTCAGCAGTTTTAGACAAACCAAAGACAATGGCCTGCGTTAATATCATTGCAGCCGATACCAATGAAGAAGCCGAAAGATTATCGACGAGTTTATACCAAATGTTTCTAAATTTAATTAGAGGTGACCGAAAAGGTTTGCAACCACCTGTAGATTCTCTTGATGATATAATGAGCGAAGAAGAACGCTTCCATGTCAATCAAATGACCGCATGTACCTTTACAGGAAACAAAGAGCAGCTAATAACAGATCTTACAAAGTTCATCAATTACGCCAAAGTAGACGAGCTAATGGCAACTGGCCCAATTTTCGATCACCAGGCCAAACTCAAAAGCATTCACATTACAAAAGAAGTAATAGATAGCATAAACAATATATAAGACATTTTCTCCTTCCTATTATATAAGGTAAGATTTCATCACGTAACCCGACAGTTTTCAAAAACCTGTTGGGTTTCTTTTTATACCTATATATAAGAGTAGTTCTCAGTCCACAAAACGTGACAAATTTTTAAAACCTCTATGGTTTACTATGAATTCAGTTTGGAATTTGGAATTTCAGATTTGGAATTTTAATAAAGATCAGGAGCTATTTCCCGCTGTCCTTCCAATCTTTTGCTTTTTAAAGAAAAAAGCAAAAGGATTTTCCTTCCCATCGGGGCTAGGACAGTAGTTTTCAAAAGAAACATTAGTAAAAAGCAGAAACAAAAGGCAAAAAAGAAAATAGATCGCCTTTTTGCAAACAGTAAATGCAGCAAACCCCGGCTTTGTGCCTTATTAATATTCAAGATAAACCAGGAAAACCAAGAAAAAACAAACCTTCGCGCCTTAGCGCCTTCGTGGCTAAACCACCCCAACCACCCAAAACAGGCAAAACCCCAAAGCCATTCAAAAAACTTCGGGTTATAAAAATCACCAAGCCAGCTACTTATAAAAAAGATTGAAAATAGTTCAGAAAAGCTATTGTTTAACTGGATAAACTCACTACTTTTGCACCCGCAACAGCGACAGACGTTCACTGAAATACTGACAGGCATTACGAATCAAAA